>JGI20154J14316_10004900_pt1 | contig 10132 bp, 16 predicted proteins | sample COG_04_FD_14316 | JGI IMG/M metagenome (IMG submission 14316) | reverse complement strand
TTACAATTAGGTCTAGGCGGTTATGTCGTAGGTCGAAGTGGTGAGAAGATAGCACAGACTATCAAGAAGTAAGGATACACTAAAAAGCCCCTATACCAAACGGTGTAGGGGCTTTGTTTTATCTAGTTAAATCTCACATGCTCCTCCAGTGCAAGCTAATGTTTGCGCTCCTTCAGTGGTGTCACTGTGTTCTGTGATATCCCAACTGATGCTCTTAGGCATTTTCTTCTTCATTTCTGTGTACTGTTCTCTGTTGATTTCTTCGTAAGGTGCTTGCTCATACGAGTGTTCGCTGAATGGCAAGAACGATACGCCACTACAAGAATCGAAATTATTGTAAAGCCAACTACCAATATCAAGGAACTCACTATCGCGATAGTAGACAGTAACAGACGGTTTATGTTCGCACCAGTGTTTTTGATAAACATCCCATAACTCCAACTGTTCCATTCCTGTTTGTGATGCAGACATCACTGCTCCTTTAGGTGCTTTCTGAGGGAAGCTAAACACCAGTGTTGATGGAGACCTGTTGTCTATCTCTGAATCTATTCCTGCATCTCTGAGTACGCTACATAGAGGGTCGTTAACGTCAGCCCTAACACGCCGAATATAATAAGGCGAGAAACGTCCGTGGATGCCACTAGCACTATCGACAAGCTGACTAACAGTCCCGCTAGGTTTAACACAAGTAATTGCCGCTGATTGCTTGATGCCAAGCTTTCTAGCCCACGTTTTGTTAGTGATAACAGCTTCGTTTTTAAGGTCTTCAAGTAGTTGAGGTAGTCCATTCTTTGCTCCGTTAGTTAGTTTACAATCTTGTATGCCTGTCATTGATACGCCAAGCAATGCTTCTTCTTCAGTGTTCTGTTGCCATTTCTTTCTTAGATATCTAAAGTCAGTTAAGGTGGCTTGCAGTGTTCCTAATATACTAGCAAGACGTACCTTTCGTTTTAGTGTTGCTACTGTATCATCTGATCTTACTACTACTTCAGAGAGGTTACAGAATTGATTAGGTCTTAATATGATTTCACTGCATGGGTTAGTACCGAAGTCATGCTCAGGGTCTCGTCTTCCATTCTTAGCCGCTTGTTTCTGACTAGCTACTCGACTAAAGAAACCACGCTCACCACTTCTACTTTCATACAGGCTAGACCACTCGTTTAAGAAAGCCTCAAAGTCAGGCTTCTCTGTGTAGCATGCGCTGTTGTTAGCGAGACCACGCTGAGGATTGTCTAACCACCACTGTCCTGTCTTGGCTCGTCTTACGCGGTCATCGGTGAGGTTACTGAGACTGATAAGAGCCGATCTTCTGACTCCTCCAACGATGACGATTTGTGCAATCTTACAGCAGATATCGTGGCATTCGATGGAAGAGAGTTTTCTACCTGCGGCAGACCGAAAGACTTCAACAGTGAACTTGAAGAGGTCTTCCAAAGGCTCTGCGCCACTTGCTCTACCTCCGAAGGTTTTAAGCACTGTCCCCGCAGGACGAACTCTAGATAAGTCCCACTCAGGAACTTGACCACTATAGAGCATTGTGATAAGTTCACGGTAGGCTTTAGCCCATCCAATCTTAGAGTCGGCAACGTGGATGATTGTTTCTGTGGCATGGAAGTCCTCTGATACTTCTGGTAATTTGTTTATGTACTGTCGCTCAACGCTGAAGCCACAACCAGTACCACACATTAAGATATACATCATCTCATCGAATGCTTTAGGGTGGTCAATAGGCAGGTAGCTACAGTTGAATCCTGCTACGTTGTCTCTGTCTAGTGCTTCACCTGCTGTCATCAAGGCTCTCATCGAGGGCATGACTTCTAAGTTTGTGATAGCTTCTCTTAGCTCCTCACCTGTCTTATCATCAAGGCTACCTCTGTTCTTGAAGTATGAGATGTATCTATCTACTGTCTCATCCCAAGTCTCTCGTCTTTGTTTCTCTGGTATGTATCTAGCGTACCTGCTCTTGTGAATATAACTCTGGTATACATCCATTATTTCTTTACCTTTTTAGATTTCTTTTCTTTCTCTAACTCTTCATCTGAATGATCTTTCACGTTAGCCTTATTGAATATTGCATCCCAGTTATTGTCAAATGTTTCTGGGTTGGGTATCGGTCTAGGGCTACTTCCTTTACCTGACATAGTGACCTCCTATTGTAGTGTCGTGGAGTCTTCAGGGTCACCTGCCATTAGCCCCATCTTAGCGGCTTCTAACATGAACACAGTTTCCATGATACTCATACTAGTACCTACTGTGGTGTAACCATCAGGGTTAAATACAACAAGAGCAAACTCTGTATCAGCATCAGACTCTGCTATCTGCATACCATCGATAGCTGACTGTAGTTTCTCTAGTGTAGTACTACGATCTTTCTTGTCACTAAACTTTCCATCTATTATATTCATGTTGATTCCTTTTGTTCTATTAGTTTGTCAAGATACCATTGAGCTTTCTTTAAATCTTCCAGTGGTTTCTTCTTATAATTATAACGCCAGAGATACTTAATGACATTACCTTTTAGATAGCCCTCAAAGGCTGTTGAACCCATAGACTCTTCGATGGCATCAATACACTGGATACTTCCCATGTTGTAATGAGGCGGCTCTTCTACCATCTCGTCAAGCTTACTTGCTTCTTTCTCAGCCATGTTCCTGTAGCTTAAGAGGGCGGCAGAGTGGCTTGCTTTATCCCACTGCTCTGGTGTCGCATCATTGATACTCATTCTAGTTCCTCCTCAAGTTCTTCATAGCGTTCTTCTATCTTGTCCTTAAACTTATCAACAAGGTCTTCACTGGCTATATCCAATACCTCTAGCAGTGTGATCTCGTCTAGGTGGGCAAGACGTTCGCATAAGTCTTTAAATGTTAGTGCCATACTTCTTCTCCAAGTAGGACATTGATACTGGCATCTCGTCAAACTGTCCTTTGTTGACCTCATGGAGCATCCAGATTCCACTCCAACTGCCGTTAGTCTGATGGTTTAGATAGTCCTCATCGTGAGCATAATAGATACCTGCAAACAAGCCAGTGATTCTAGTGCCATCTGCTTTCTTAGAATAAGCACACTCTCTATCCTGAACATGTCCCATAATACAACTCTGATGTTTCTTTGTAAGCATTGATCGTGCGCTACTTACTGGTCTACCCATGACACCACTAGTAAAGTAATGGCAGTATGCTACATCGTCAATGATCGCAGGTTCTAGAAAGTCATACACTTCCCAACCATACTCGTCAAGCTTAAAGTCTTCATAGCCGATAAGTCCATCTAGCTTGGCATCGTTTTCAATGGCTCGCTCGATACGTTGTTCATGATTACCAACAAGGAATACCATTCTAGGATTCCATACTTTCTTTCGGTTCTGACGTAACCTTTTCTGCTCATCTCTGATGGGTTTTAGAAAGGCTTCCATACCTCGATGCCCTGCTTCTATGTCATTGGTGTAACGTCTGCCCTCGAATGACTTCTTACCTACATCATACATTGATAGGCTAGGCATATCCCAGTGATCACCAAGATGAACAATAACTTCTGGCTTCTTAGATGCGGCATACTTACCTGCCCATTCAAGATGGTCATAAGATTGATCTGGTTTACATTGGGTGTCTGGTATTACTAAGTGTCTAACTGTCATTTGCTTTTCGCTCCTCACGCTCTGCGTTGGTCTTCTTCTGATGGCAAGGTTTACATAACACCTGTAGTCCATCAACCTCACAGAACATATTCTCTACGAATTTAGGAAGGTCATCATACTTGCGTAGTGTACCCGCAGGTACTATGTGATCTACTTGAACTTCCTTATCTTTGAACCACTCATCAGCAAGCGCATTGGAACTCGAAGCGGTGTCGCTCACCAACTACTGCTTTCTTAGCCAGTGCTTTGGCGGCATAACGTGGTGGGAATCTGCGGTTCGCTTCTCTTAGTGCTGAACGTATGAATCCCCAGTAACGTGCTTCTGTCCACTTACCTCCTGCTCTTGTACGTGGTACTCTAGGTTTCTTAGCCATTAACCTACCCTCACTTGAAGCTTGTCTTTAGCATCAATGTCTGCGCTAGTAGGTGGTTGAGGTGGTGATACAGCAATAGGGTTCTTTGAGTTGTAGTCCTGCTTACGTGCTACAGGATCAACCCACCATTCATTCTCATATCTGCGTAGGAAGAGCAGTCTTGCGTTCTCATATACTCCCTCTACATGACCCTTGTAACAGGTCACTACAGCCTGATATAAATCCTCTTCTGTTTCACACCACTCTAATGCTTTGGTTGCTTTAACTTCGCCAATACCAACACATCCTTGTATGTTATCTACCCTATCACCTGTAAGCATCTGCTTGTATAGGAAGTAAAGTCCCTGCCATTCATTAACCTCAGACCACTCGCGTTTATTAATGTTGAAGTGTCTGCAAGGTACTTGAAGGAAGTCTTTATCTACACTAGCAATAACTGTATGTTTGCCTTGAGTCGTAGCTTCGATAGCAATGGCATCGTCAGCTTCCTGTCCCTCGACAACTATAGCATCCCATTTCTCTGTCATGTAATCTCTTAACGCATAGAAGTGGGAGGGCTTCTCAGATGTTCGTGTTCCTTTGTAGGGTTGTATTGTGGCAAGTGCATTCCTGAAGTTACCTTTGCCTGTTAGGTAGAGTTGATAGGGGACTGCATCATCACAGCCCCTTACCAAGATATCCAACACTAAGTTATTCAACTGAGAGAACGCTGTCTCTACTGTCTCATCTTTACAGGCATAACCAATCCTGTAACTTAAGATGTCGGCATCGATGAGTAACATTAGATTACATCATCCATATCTACACCACCACCATCGCCATCCTTATCGTAGACAGCTACCTCTGTAATCAGAAGCTTGGCTAGACTAGGTGAAGTACCCTGCTTGCCTTTAAAGTCCCAATGATATGGCTTGATAGCCGCGTTAGCTTTAGTGCCATTACCTATGAGTCCTGAGTCTATATCATCCATGTCTGCGAACGCAGGTTTAATTGGGTTGACTGACTTAACAGTGATATAGTTACCGCGATCATCACCTTTGTTACGAACTGCAATGCCCATGTTAGACAGAGCATCCACTGCCTTTGAGGATAGCTTGCTAACATCCACCTGATACTTACCTGACATATCGTTAGGCTTGTTCAGGAATGGCCAATGAAGTTCACATGATACTACTACTGGTTTAGTTTCCATAATTATTACTCTCTGTTGTTTAACTATTAAGATTATGTTGTATAACTATTAATACATTGAATGTAATTTATTGATATTTAATTATTTATTTAACTATATAGTAATATTATAGCATGTATTTAACCTCCTGTAAAGTCTTTAAGTAAATTAATTTAATGAGTACCACTCCAGTTAGCACCTATTCGGTACTCTGCATCCATAGGACACCTCATATTAAGCTCGACACCTGCATCTATGATTGCTTGTCTTGCTACTTGACCAACAACTTCAGCATCTTCTGGTCGTGCCTCTATCTGAACCTCATCATGTACCTGAGCGACTAGCTTGTAGAATATACCAAGCTCATCTAGTTTGTGACAGCAGTTACGCACAGCTACTTTCATGACGATAGCACCACAACTCTGAAGCAATCTGTTGAGTACCTTATAGTCCTCGTCAACCTTAATCATACGACCATCGATACCATTGATACGCTTAGTACGTTGAGCAATACCTTTAGCTTTCTCGATAAGCTTACGCAATGCAGGTAGCTGAGTAAGGAATGTGTCGCGTATCTTCTTACCCTCTTTAGCACCACCACCTACAATCTGTCCAAGCTTTGCATCACCCGCACCGTAGATGAGACCATAGATCATTGTCTTAGCCATGAAGCGTTCAGGTAACCCTGCCGCATGTTGATTGAACGAATGAATATCACCTTCAAGTATCTGCTTAGTGTAATTATCATCATTCATGTAGTGAGCCAAGCATCGTAACTCCAGACCACTAGCATCACAACCAACTAGAACATTACCATCCTCTACAGTGAAGCATTCTCTAGCAATCTTTAAGCTAGGGATCTGCGCGAGGTTCGGTTTATTATGTGTCATTCTACCTGTCACAGCACCACAGCTATTGACATATCCATGTATACGATGTGTCTCAGGGTCTACATACTTGAGCCAACTATCTACCATACCCTTAAGCTTAACCAGTCCAAGATACTCTGCACATAACTTAGCTTCAGGCAAGTCAATCTCTGCCAGTGTACTCTCATCTACCATAGGCGCACCGCTTGGAGTCTTCTTCTTCCACTTGACACCTAGCTTAGACAACCTCTTAGCAATCTGCTGTCGAGAGCCTACGTTAAACTGCTCTACACTATCCTTGAGTCGCTTACCTGTCTTCTCGCTGACACGTATGGTAACGATAGGTGGAAACCTTTCCTGTAACTCTGACGATATCTCATCAATCCTATCTGACATCTCAGTCTGCCACTGTGTAGCTACAGGTACATCTAGCTTGAATCCATTAGCAACCTGCTGTGCTGTGATCTCTGCTACCTCATGCTCTAGCTTTATAGATAGATCACTGAAGCCTTTCTTCTTAAGGCTAGTCTTGAGATACTTGTACAGCTTAGTAGTAACCTCAACATCACGCTGACAGTACTCACCCATCTCATCAGTATAACCACCATCGAAGTCCTCGACATCGAAGTCCATCTTACCTATACCAATACGCTTGCCCCATTCCTTGAGACTATGACCACCTACAGGTGTAGGGTCTAACAGCCTAGCCATGACAAGTGTATCCCAGACAGGTACATCTACATCAACCTGCCAACAGGTCTTTAAGACGGGCTGATCGAAGAAGATTATATTGTGACCCACTAACCCATCGGCAGTAGATAACATCTGATTCAACGGCTCGCTGTCGAATGTCAGAGTTGCTGTATCTTCTGTGTGCTTCTGAACCCCTGCACACCATATCGTATTGTGCGAAAGATTTGTTTCCAAGTCTATTGTAATCATATCCGTAGTCCTCCAGTGTTATAATAACGTCACCTATCTTGCTCATCTTTGATGCCTCCTATAATATTATCTATGCTCTCTGCTTTATCCTCGAAATCATAGGCTATAGCATAGCATACTCCACATAGGTCTGCAAACTCTCCGCTGTCTGGAGCTTTCATAAGCATCTCAAACTCAGACATCTTTACATTACATGCCGCGCATCTCATAACACTTCTCCCTCTATTATTACTTCTGACATTCGACCAGTGTCTTGATCATAGGAGACCGCTGTAGCTAGTCCTGTCTCGCCACTGAATCGATTCTTAAGCACTCTGATGTAGGTGGTGTTCCTATCCTCAACACTCTCAGCTTGTCCGTTACGCTCGAAGCCAAGCACGATATCAGATAGCTGTGCAATACTGGCAGAACCACGTAAGTCAGATAAGCTAGTTGCCGCGCCCTCTTCATGACCTTTACCTGCGGGTCTTCTAAGGTGTGACACTAGGAACAAGGCAATACCTGTCTCTTGAGTCAACATACGAAGCCTAGTCATCACTTCATCGATAGCTTTACGCTCGTCACCATTCTCCTGAGCAGATACAATGATGGACAGGTGATCTAGGAACACATACTTACAGTCATGAGCCTTAGATAGATACCTAACCTGACCTACAATGTTCTCAACACTGGTAGAACCAAAGTGATCGTAGAAGAACAGCCTATCAGAGCCTAGCGTAGCGTTAAATGCATCACGCCTCTCTTCCTCAGTAGATTCCACTGTCGGAATATGCAATCGCTTACCTGAGTGCAGTGACATCAGCGACTGAGCAGTCTTAGTGACTGATTCTTCCAAGAATATACAGCCTATGTTACTTTCTGTGTTCTGCAACACATGATACAGCACCTCACGCATCACCTGACTCTTACCAACACCACTACCTGCTGTCAGAGTGACTAATTCATAGCTACGTATGCCATAGGTCAGATCATTGAGACCATTCCACGGATACTGCACAGATGCTTTCTCTACAGGCTGATTGACAGCTTCCCATAGACTCTTACCTGCAATGATACCATCAGGCGTATGTATCTCAGCCGCCCACCATGCAGACTTGAAGTCATCTGCCCTGCACCTCTCAAGATACTCGTTAGCATCCTTGAAATCAGGGTGGTGCTTGACAACTCTAGCTTTACCTGCGAACAGTGAAGCTACTTCTTTGGCGGCAGTCTGCCCTGCCTCATCAGAGTCAAAGCAGATGATTACATTGTCAAAACTATCTATCCATTCATACTGAGCCTTACAATCCTTGAGTGCTGACTGCGCTCCGTTCTTTATCGATACAGATGCATACTTACTACCACTCATTTGATATGCACTAGCCGCATCGAACTCACCTTCAGTGATAGTCAGATACCTACCGCCTTTAGGAAACAAGTGCTGTCCAAACAAGACACCCTCACCCCATACGCCAAAGCTACGTTGGTTCTCTTTACTACCTATCCTAACCTTTTGAGCGCAGACCAAAGAGTCTTTATCACGATACTCAAATATAATATCATCGCCATCTACACTGATACCATAACGCTCACAGGTATTCTGAGTGATACTACGAATCATTTGATGCCTACCTCTACCTACTTCCATACTTACCACTCCTATATCTTCTGTTATAACTGAGTTATAATTCTCACCAGACTTATAACGCTCACCACAGCTAAAGCATGTAGTCCACCCATCATGATTGGTTGATGCACCATCGCTACTGCTACACATCTCGCAAGCATGATGAGTCTTAGCCCATCCGCTGTTCATCAACCTGTTTCCCGTAATAGAGGGTAAGCTTGAGACAACTCACACGTTAGATTATATAACAACATCTCATCTTCAAAGCTTTCCACTATATCCATAGACAACTTGATAGCTTCCATCAACTCATTATACAATGCCTTACTCATATCAGTCTCCTCCTAAGTTTAGTATATGCTCATCGATGTAATCAACTGTACGGCTTACAAGACCACCTACAGCATCTTCCACTAGCTTACCCATAGTTACGTAATCCTCATCAGCTAGAGCCTGTATAACCTCACTGTGATAGTGCCTCATATCATCGAGGGTATCTAGGTACTCGCCAATGAAAGCATCAGCAAGTACATCAGGGTCTCGGTTCATTACATCGAGGGAATATAGCCAAGCAGACTCTTTAATATCAGACTCCGTAGAGTCAGCCTCAATGAGAGGGAAAGTAGCCTCAGCCTTAGCCCTGTTATAGGGTTGGAATATAATTGGCATATCATGCATCGTCACTCTCCTCTGTTTCTGGTTGTGGTTGTGGTTGCTCGATGTTAAGAACATACAGGTTAGCACTAATCCCGTAAAGTATATTCGAGAACAGTTTACACAACTGTGCCTGATCGGTGCGAGACTTACTACGCTTACCTAACATCAACTGCAAAGCCTGATCGTCATACTGCCTAGCAACACGATTGATTTCATTAAATAGATTTAAGTTATTCATATTATTTCACCGCCTTAATCAAATCATTTTCCATAGTTACCTGAGCAAAGAACTCTCNACCCAGACCAGTTATATGTGGGCGATTAGCACCAGTTAACATACCATCGCTGACATACTCCTCACCAAACAAGCTAGTCTCTAAATACTTCAACGGCTTGCCGATGTTCTCTTTCAACTCTTTCTTACTTCTATATCTAAACACTATCATTATCATTCTCCTGTTACATTACCCGTACCTAATTAGATCTCCCCTATAGTAAGATAATTAAGGGAAGCTGTCAACTGCTATATTACTTCTTTGTCAATCGTTACTTTAATACGTGCCGAGTCAAAGTATTCTCGTATGTACCTACGCACCTTAACCTGAGCATCGCTGTCAATTTCCTCAACCTCAGATACCCTGTCCTCCAGATGACTAGCCAGATACTCGACCTCATCTATTCTGGATTCAAGATCGCCATTGTGTCCGTCAACACCCATGAGATCAGTGTCAATCTGCGACAACCTACGCTCCAGTGTAGCTATGCGCTCGGCATCACGCTCGTGTAGTTTAGCCTGATCCTCGATAGCCTTAGCCACCCTCTCATTTATAAACTTGTCAAACATATTAATAAATTCCATCGTCATTCTCCTCTAGTTAA
>JGI20154J14316_10004893_pt1 | contig 10135 bp, 8 predicted proteins | sample COG_04_FD_14316 | JGI IMG/M metagenome (IMG submission 14316) | reverse complement strand
CTCGCGAGCGGTGGCTCTCCTTCTTCGGTCGGCAGGTAGGCATCTACTTTCGGAAGCGTCACCTGCTTGTCCTGTATGAGGCGTGGAATTTCGTCTTCGTAACAAATTGGGAACGGCTCGCCCCAATACCGTTGGCGACTGAAGACAGCATCGCGCAACCGGTAATTGATTTGCTTGGTTCCAAGACCCTTGGTCTCCAGTATTGCAATTGCGGCAGGAATGCCATCTTGACTGCTCAGACCGTTGAGCGTTTCCGAGTTGCAAAGTGTGGCCGTTTTCTCGGTAAAAACCGCCTCATCCGTGTCTTTGCCTTCGAAAATTGGCGGAATGGTCAATCCAAATGTTTTGGCGAATTTCCAATCTCGCTCATCGCCAGCAGGCACTGCCATGATGGCGCCCGTTCCATAACCGGCAAGAACATAATCGGCGATCCAAATGGGCAAAGGCTTTCCCGTCATTGGGTGGATGGCGAACGCACCGGTGTCGCATCCGGTTACCTTTTGCTCTCCAGCGCCTTGGCGCTCCCGTTCGGATTTCAGCGAAGCAGCGCGCTGGTAATGTTCAACGGCCTCTCTTTGCGCGGCTGAAGTGATTTCGGGCACCAAGGGGTGTTCGGGGGCCAAGACCATAAAGCTCACGCCATACAAGGTGTCAGGCCGTGTGGTGAAAACATCCAGTTGATGAGGGGTTTCGGCCACTTGGAATTGGACCTCAGCTCCTTGGCTTTGTCCAATCCAATTGCGCTGTGCTTCTTTGATGCTGTCCGTCCAATCCAGCTCATCCAAGTCTGATAGCAGGCGGCTGGCATAGGCTGAAATCCGCATGATCCATTGCCTCATGCGCTTGCGCTGAACGGGATGCCCTCCACGTTCGCTCAATCCGTCTTTGACTTCATCGTTGGCCAAAACGGTTCCCAATGCGGGGCACCAATTGACTTCGCTGTCAGCGAGGTAGGCCAACCGGAAGGCCATGAGGATTTGTGATTTATCCGCCTCAGAGCATTCCTTCCAATGCTCCGCAGAGAGTTTTCCTGCAAAGTCCTCCCCCCATGGAGCGCGTACTTCAGCGGAAAGGGTTTCCCACCATTTTGAATCACAGGCGGGCTCCACTTGGCCCAATCCATCGGACTCAAGGGCTGCAATCAGTTCAGAAATAGGCCGTGCTTTGTCGGCCTCCACATCATACCAGGATTCAAAAAGTTGGCCAAAAATCCATTGGGTCCAACGGTAATATTGCGGGTCGCTGGTGCGCACTTCACGCGTCCAGTCATAGCAGAATCCCATTTGCTCCAGTTGCTCGCGGTATCGGCTGATGTTCGTTTCGGTGGTAATCGCCGGGTGTTGGCCCGTTTGAATGGCGTATTGTTCCGCGGGAAGACCAAAACTGTCGTATCCCATGGGGTGGAGTACGTTGAATCCTTGATGCCGTTTGTACCGCGCAAAAACATCACTTGCGATATAGCCCAAAGGGTGACCGACATGCAGCCCCGCACCAGAGGGGTACGGGAACATGTCCAACACATAATATTTAGGTCGGGTTGTGTCTTCGACAACGCGGTAAGCATCGTCTGCTTTCCACTGCGCTTTCCAGCGCTTCTCAATGGCTTGAAAATCGTAATCCATGGGTATCTGCCTGTTCCACGCAAAGGTACTCCTCGAATACCGGCATAAAATGACTTTGACGAATATCTTTGCGCCGTGTATTTGAGTAAAACACCCCCGATTTTAAAGGCTATGGCTTCACAATTGATGTGGTCTGGCCCTGAGAATGTCGAGGGTAAGCCTGCGGTTTACTTGACGTTTGATGACGGCCCGCACCCAGAAATTACAATGGAAGTGTTGGATATCCTGAACCGATGCGGTGTGCCGGCGACCTTCTTTTGCGTGGGAAAAAACGTTGAAAAACATCCTGAAGTCATTCAAAGAATCCAGGCAGAAGGACACGACTTGGGAAATCACACCTATGCCCATGAATCGGGTTGGAAAACGTCCAATTTTAAATACCTGAAAAGCTATTCTCGTTGCCAATCGCTCATTGATGCGCCGTGGTTTCGGCCACCTTATGGACGCATTACGCGTTCACAAGCAGCAGCCCTCCAAGACCAGACCAAAATCATTATGTGGGATGTGTTGAGCGGTGATTTCGACGAAAACAAAACCGCGGATCACTGTTTCAATGATTTGATGACGAATACCCGCCCGGGAGCCATTGTGGTATTTCACGATTCCGAGAAGGCTGCGAAACGTATGCTTCCGGTGTTGGAACCCTACCTGAATTGGCTTCTTGATGAAGGTTATACCTGTCAGTTACTCCCCAGGTCCAGCTGATTCAGCGTTGCTTTCCTCCTCCGCTTTTTTTCCGGCATTGCGCAACAAGGTCAACTTGGCGCGGATGTCTTCCATCTCTTTTCGGTCTTCCTCCATGGATTTCTCGTATTGGGCTCGGATTGACTCCGCACCCTTGCCCGTGAACCGCTCAATGTTTTCCTCTGTTTTCGTGACTCGCGTTTTGATACGGTCCATCTTTTCCCTCAAAATCCGCTGTTCACGTTGGATGTTTTGGGCATCAGAACTGACCAAATGATCAATGCGTTGCTTGTAGGTTTCCATCGCCCGCTCCGACTTTTGAGCACTCAGTGCGTCATAATGCAGATCCATTGCTGTGCGGTAGGCGTTCATGATGGAGTCGAGGGCCTTTCTTGGGATGAAACCGATTGCATTCCACCGTTCGGAAAAGGACTTCAAACTTTCCAGGGCTTCTTGACGTTTTTCCGGGAGCGTCAAGGCCTTGATTTCGTCAATCAGCGCCTTCTTCGCAGCTAAATTCTTCTTCTCCTCTTCAATCCGACCCGCCATTTCGGCTTTTCGAGCCTTGAAAAACGAGTCTTGGATCTTGCGAAACTTACCCCAGAGTTTTTGCTCTTCCCGAGGGGTGCATGCCCCCACGTCCTTCCAAGCCTTTTGGAGGTCCATCATCTGAGGGGCCGTTTCCTTCCAATTCGTGTTTTTGGCCAACTCTGTTGCCTTTTCAATCAGCGCGATCTTCTGCTCTTTGAAGGCTTTTGTGGTCTCTTTTTGAGCATCGTAAAACAGCTGCTTCTTCGCGAAGAATACGTCCGCCAATTCCCGGAACTGGCCCCACAACGCTTCATTTTGATCCTTTCCCGCGAACCCAGTGGTTTTCCACTCTTGTTGCAATGCGATCACTTTTGCTGAAGCGGCTTGCCAGGCATCATGGCTTGCGGCTACCTCTTCGGCTACGACCGCGCGCAACTGTTCAACCAAAGCGATTTTTTTGTCGGCGTGGCCTTGGAAAGTTGCCTTTACCTGCTGGTAATGTTCTTTGACCTCCTCAAATACAGGGCGAATGAGACCGAAGAATTCATCGGCCATTTCCTTGTAGTTTTCCCGTGGCGAGGGCCCTATGTCGAGCCATTGTTTCTGCAACAAGCGGGCTTCTTTTTGGCGTTCTTTGAGGGATTCCACCGCAGCCATAGCTTTGGCTTTTTCCGTAAGCTCTTCTTTCTTTTTCTGGTTCACTTTCAAGTCGTGATCCTTCAGCTCTTTGTAGATGTTGATGTTGTAGAAGAACTCATCCTGCAGCCGGTAATATTGATCGTGGACTTCTTTGTGGCGGTCGCCGGGCACTTCTCCTACGGTTCCCCATTCCTCGCGAACTTCATTGAAAATGACAAATGCAGCACCAATGTTTTCTTCCTCTTGGATGGTGTGCCGCAAACGCTCGAGCATGGCCAGTTTCTTTTCCAAATTTCCGCGCTGCTCATCGGCCACCTGCTTGCGCCATTCTTTTTCACGTGTTTTGAAAAGGGCAATGGCTTCTTCGAATAATGCTTCTTCTGGAGAAGGCACGTATTCAAAAGTTTCGGATGTGCTGCCTTCGGCAGGGGTCCATGCTTCGCGCTGTTTGCGNACTTCTTCTTGGGTTAGACTGCGAAATTCTTCCATCGCGGAACGGACGTCTCCGCGGATGCTCTCTAAGTCTTCTTGCCCAAGCAAGGTTTGAATGCGCTCTAATATCTCAGACCTCATCGGTCACGTATTTAAAATTCAGGACTGCAAATATCGGTCAAACCCTTGTTTTGACGCTATTTTCGGGCAAATTCACGTCCGAACTATGGAAGAGTGGCTGAATAAGATGCGGAAATGGTGTTCCATTCGAGAGCGATGCGAGCATGATATTCGCGCGAAATTAAAAAAGGCAGATGTCCCGGATTCTGAGATACAGCAGCTGATTGCACGGCTGATCCAAGAAGATTTTATGTCGGAAAGCCGATTTTTGGAGTCGTATATCCGCACGCACATTGAATACAAAGGGTGGGGCCCACATAAGATTGTAAATGGATTGAAAATCAAAGGTTTTGATTCATCAAAAGCATGGAATGCAGTCAATTCTTGGGACCAAAAGGATTTTGAACGCGTCTTGAATCGATTGCTGGAACGAAAAGTTGTGGAATGGCAGGAGAACCGGGAGCGGGTAATCCGTTTTTTGGTTTCAAGGGGCTATCGGATGGAAGACATATTGCGTCAAGGGGCTGCTTTAGGAACGGGGGTGAATTAACTTTGGCCATTCATGATTACGATTGATCAAATAAATGCGTTGCGAAAACGCATCGAAGATTTAAGGGGGTACTTGTCCATCGATGAGAAGGCAATTGAAATCGCGGAGGAGGAGAAACGCACACAAGACCCTGAGTTTTGGACCAACTCGAAGGAGGCTGAACTGGTAATGAAGCGCATTCGAACGTTGAAAACGTGGACCGGAAGCTTCAACGATTGCCTCGGGAGCTTGGAGGATGCTCAGGTTCTATTTGAATTCATGAAAGCCGGAGAAGCGGACGAAGCCGAATTCACGACGGCCTTTGAATCCGCGATCAAAGCGGTGGAAGAATTGGAGTTTAAAAACATGCTTAGCGCTGAGGAAGACAACCTCAACGCCGTCATGCAAATTACATCCGGAGCGGGCGGAACAGAAAGCTGTGATTGGGCTGCCATGTTGATGCGCATGTACCGAATGTATGGCGACCGCGCCTCATTCAAGGTCAAGGAACTGGACATGCAAGAAGGCGATGTTGCCGGAATCAAGCAGGTCACATTGGAGTTTGATGGAGACTTTGCGTTTGGAATGCTCAAAGGGGAAAACGGGGTTCATCGGTTGGTTCGGATCAGCCCATTTGACAGCCAGGCGCGGCGACACACTTCTTTTGTTTCCGTTTACGTCTATCCCCTGGTGGATGATTCGATTGAAATTGAGGTCAATGCTTCCGACATCAGTTGGGACACCTTCCGCTCGGGGGGTGCAGGGGGGCAAAATGTGAACAAAGTGGAAACCGGTGTACGGCTGCGGCACGCTCCTACGGGAATTGTCATTGATAACACCGAAACCCGCTCACAGCTCGGAAACAAAGAGAAGGCCATGCAACTGCTCAAGTCGCAGCTCTTTGAGATGGAACTTGCTCGCAGAAATGAGGCGCGTGCGGAAATTGAGGCGGGAAAGAAGAAGATTGAGTGGGGGTCGCAGATCCGGTCCTATGTCATGCAGCCGTACAAAATGGTCAAAGACGTCCGAACCAGTCACGAAACATCCAATGTTGAGGCCGTGATGAACGGAGACATTGAAGGCTTCCTTAAAGCGTATCTGATGCAGGCGGGATCGGGCGCGAAAAGCCTAGAATAACAACAATCATTTCCCTTATTCATTTCATTGACATGAATTTATTCCGAATCGAAAAGGACACCATTGGTGAAGTAAAAGTTCCCAAAGAAGCCTTGTGGGGCCCACAAACAGAGCGGTCACGGAACAATTTCAAAATTGGTCCAAAAGCGTCCATGCCGATGGAAGTGGTCAAGGCCTTTGCTGTATTGAAAAAAGCCGCGGCGTTTACCAATGCTGAGTTGGGCGGTTTGGATGCTCAAAAGCGCGATTTAATTGCCACAGCATGCGATGAAATCGTTGCGGGCAAATGGGACGAACAATTTCCGTTGGTCATTTGGCAAACGGGGTCAGGAACGCAATCCAACATGAATGTCAATGAAGTGGTCGCCAATCGAGCGCATCAACTCAATGGCGGAACAGTCGGAGAAGGCGAACGGCTGGTGCACCCCAATGATGACGTCAATAAGTCCCAGTCTTCCAACGATACCTTTCCAACGGCGATGCACATTGCGGCGTATTGCATGATCGTCGAGACGACCATTCCCGGTGTCGAGGAATTGAGGGATGCACTGGAGTCAAAAGCGCAGGCATTTTCGGAGGTGGTAAAAATTGGCCGTACCCACTTGATGGACGCCACACCGTTGACGTTGGGACAGGAATTTGGGGGATATGTCGCGCAGCTGAATTACGGACTCAATGCCCTGCGAAATTCGCTGAGTCATCTCTCAGAATTGGCACTTGGCGGCACAGCAGTTGGAACGGGAATCAACACGCCCGAAGGCTATGCCGTCCGTGTTGCGCAGCACATTGCTGAACTCACAGGCCAACCATTTGTGACGGCTGCCAATAAGTTTGAGGCGCTCGCGGCGCATGACGCTATTGTGGAGTCGCATGGTGCCTTGCGCCAGTTGTCGGTCTCCCTGAATAAAATTGCCAACGACATCCGATTGATGGCTTCAGGGCCGCGCTCGGGAATCGGTGAAATCATCATTCCAGCCAACGAACCAGGTTCGAGCATCATGCCCGGCAAGGTGAACCCTACGCAATGTGAAGCCCTTACCATGGTGTGTGCTCAAGTGATGGGAAATGACGTTGCCATTGCTGTCGGGGGAGCACAAGGCCATTACGAACTGAACGTATTCAAGCCGATGATGGCCCGCAACATTCTGGAAAGTGCTCAGTTGATTGGTGACGCATGCGCCTCGTTTAGTGCGCATTGTGTTCAAGGCATCGAGCCGAATCACAGTCGGATCGATGAGTTGGTGCAGAATAGTCTCATGTTGGTCACGGCACTCAACACCAAAATTGGTTACTATAAAGCGGCAGAAATCGCGAACAAAGCCCATACCGAAGGCACAACCTTGAAAGCGGCAGCGCTCGCGACCGGTTACTTGACTGAGGAGGAATACGACGCGTGGGTCGTGCCCGCCGACATGACAGGCCGCCGCTAGGCAATCAATTGTTCAAGCTGGACTAGCGCGTCTTCCGCGTCTTCATTTCCGTAACCAGCTGCTTGATCCACTGTTCCTCCGCCTTCGGACAGATCAACAACGCATCCTTTGTGTCCACAACGATGAAGTCGTTCACGCCACGCAAAGCGACGATCTTTTTCGATTCTTCTGCCTCAGTGACCACTACGTTGCCTGCCGCTTCATGGGCCCAGAGTTCAGTTCCAGTCGTTCCATTGCCATGCGCGTCCAGCGGCAATTTTTCATGCAATGACCCCCAAGTCCCCAAGTCACTCCAGCCAAAATCGGAAAGCACAACCGTGACGTTCGATGCTTTCTCCATGATTCCGTAATCGATGGAGATATTTTCACAATCGCCATAAATGGATTGAATGGCTGGCTTTTCTGCGGGCGTCGCAAAAGCCGCGGCATTTTCTTGGAACAAGTCTTGCATCTCGGGCAAGTGCTTTTCAAACGCGGCGGTAATGTTTTGAAGGCTCCAAATGAAGATTCCGGAATTCCAGTAGAAGTCTCCTGATGCAAGGAATTCCTCAGCCAGGTCTTTTTGCGGCTTTTCCGTAAAGGTTTTCACGGAACGAATGCGTTGATCTTCCGCATCGGGCAGGTCTTCAAATTGGATGTAACCGTAGCCCGTGTCGGGACGCGATGGCTTGATGCCGAGCGTCACCAAATGGTTGGTATTCAAACTGTGATTTGCCGCGAGTTCCGCAATTTCCAAGAAGTTGTCTTCTTTGACAATCAAATGGTCAGATGGTGCCACAATCATGACGGCTTCTGATGCCTGATCACCAGCCTTGTTCGCGACCCAGTGATTCGCATAGGCGATGCATGGAGCAGTGTTGCGCATGAAAGGCTCACAGAGTACGTTTTCCGCAGGCAGCAGTTCGAGGTGTTCATGCACCAAACCGCGGTAGCGTTCTTGTGTGACCACAACAATGTTTTCATTGGGCACCATCCGGCTGAGGCGATCGTAGGTCATCTGAATCAGGGATCGTCCCGTACCGAGAATGTCGAGGAATTGTTTGGGCTGTGTTTCTCGGCTCATGGGCCAAAAACGACTTCCAATGCCACCAGCCATGATGACTGCGTAAGTGTTCGAATTTTTCAAATCAAGGGTGGGTTAAAGGCAATGAAGCGGGCTCGGAAACGCTTGACCATTGTGGGCAATCGCATTTCTGACTTCGCCGTTGTTGCTGGCAACTTGTCAATAGAAAAACCGCTCCAAGGAGAGCTATGACCATCAACGGGTGGTTTATCTTCTTCATATGCTGCAAAAATACGCTCCGTCGCTTGACTTATGGAGCGACACTGAACATTAACTTAGCCGCATGCGGTGGATGTTTCACATTGGACGTTACATGCAATTGTTGGCCAAGAGCTTTCGCAAACCTGAAAAGGCGCGGATGTTTCGAGGGCTCTTTGTCCAAGAATTGGAATCCATTGGGATTCAATCTGTAGGCATTGTTGCCTTGCTGAGCCTATTCATGGGGGCGGTTATTTGTTTGCAAACGGCGCATCAAATTGGAGGCTGGATCCCCGCTTACACCATTGGATTCACAGTGCGCCAGACCATGATCTTGGAATTTTCGCCGACCTTGATTCCAGTGATACTTGCGGGCAAGGTTGGGTCCAACATCGCCTCGCAATTGGGGAGCATGCGGGTCACTGAGGAAATTGATGCGTTGGAAATTATGGGGGTAAATAGCGCGAGTCATTTGATCCTACCCAAAATTTTGGCGGGGGTTCTGATTGTGCCTTTTTTGGTCATCTTGAGCATGGTCCTCGGCGTGGGCGCAGGCGCCTGGATCGGTGTTGCTACCGGCGTGAGCACGCTTGCTGATTTCGAATACGGAATGCAAGTCGACTTCCGGGTTTTCGATGTGTCCTACGCCCTGATCAAAACCGTGATCTTCGGTTTTATCCTCACAAGTGTGTCCGCTTACCATGGCTACTATGCATCGGGCGGGCCCATTGAAGTGGGGCGTTCCAGTACGCGTGCAGTGGTTTGGTCCGTGGTAATCATCATGATTTCCAACCTCATCATCACCCAAATGTTGCTGAATTAACGGACGAGCGGAATGATCAAACTCCACAACATCTCCAAATCGTTTGGTGAGCATCATGTTCTCAAGGACGTTTCCGCCTCCTTTGAGCGAGGCAAAGTCAATTTTGTCATTGGACGCAGCGGAAGCGGAAAGAGTGTTTTGACCAAATGCACGGTTGGCCTGATTGAGCCTGACTTGGGTTATGTCGAATATGATGGACGGGATTTCACCCGAATGTCCTTGAAAGAACGCAAATCCATTCGTCAAGAGATTGGAATGCTCTTCCAGGGAAGTGCTTTGTTTGACAGCATGTCGGTTGAAGAAAACGTTCGATTTCCGCTGCGCATGTTCAGTGATTTGAGTGAAAAAGAGATTCAAATGCGGGCTGCAGCATGCCTCGAAAGGGTGGAACTTTCGGACGCAGGCACGCGATTTCCATCTGAATGCAGCGGTGGAATGCAAAAGCGCGTTGGCATTGCCCGGGCCATTGCGATGAATCCGAAATATTTGTTTTGCGATGAGCCCAACTCTGGACTTGATCCTCAAACGGCCATTGTCATCGACCAGCTCATCAAAGAAATCACGTTGGAATACCAGATGACAACCGTGGTTATTTCGCACGATATGAATAGCGTCATGGAGGCGAGTGATACCATTCATTTTGTCCACGAAGGGTCCATCCTTTGGAACGGAGATCGGCACCAATTGTTGGAAGGGGGAGTGGCCGAATTGGAATCATTTGTTTTTGCTTCGGACCTCATGCGTCAGATTCGCAAGAACCAATCCACCCCATGAAGCATGGCGGAAGGAGGCCCTCAAAAAATTCCATTGAATTTTAATCGCCGCACGGCTGCGGAGATGAACGAAGACTCTGAGCGCATGCTTGAGCGCTATCAGTCGCGAAGAACGGTTCGGCATTTTTCATCTGATCCACTTCCATTGGAGGTG
>JGI20154J14316_10004892_pt1 | contig 10136 bp, 9 predicted proteins | sample COG_04_FD_14316 | JGI IMG/M metagenome (IMG submission 14316) | reverse complement strand
TTGGCTGCTGCGGCTGCTGCGTCTTTGGCTGCTGCGTCTTTGGCTTTGGCTGCTGCGGCTGCTGCGTCTTTGGCTGCGGCTGCTGCGGCTGTGTATGCGGCAAAGTCCGCGGCGACGGCGGTTTTGCGTGCTACTGCTACAGCTGCTGCTTGACTGTCACACTCATGATGGCAGCGTTTGATCTCTGCATTTATTGACTGAATATGTGCCAACGACATGCATCTCTTTTTTTTTAATGCTTCTAGTTCACTTTTCAGATCGTACATGCGATCGTACATGCGATCGTACATACGACAGGCAGCAAGGACCTGTTGAGTAGGCATTTTTGGTAAAAAGGTAGATTTTGACTGCATTCTGTTATATGGGTGTGTGTATGTGTGTGTATGTGTGTGTGTATGTTTTAGAATGCTAACATTTCGAGCTCTTCAGTATTGTATGGGGTGTACGTCGCTGGTACTGGTGCTCCTGGTACTCCAGGAAAACGCCTGGCAATGCGAAACACCTTGTCCTTATTTTTTCCAGATTTCACCACATGATTGTAGCAAAATTCATCCTTGACATTCACTGACCATGCTTCAATCCGTTCCATCCAGCACGCCAAATGTTGTCTCGAATACAGTGGCGGCTGCTGACCAGATTTGATTTTCGGCGTCTGAAATGCACGCATACGTTGATGCGTCTGCAGCTGGGTCTGCTCCGTCTGCTCCGTCTGCTCCGTCTGCTCTGTCTGCTCCGTCTGCTCGCTCCAACCAACAAAGAGACGAATGGAGGGTCGCGTGAGCTTTGGACCACGACACACGCGATGCACAATATTTTCAAAAAAAATAATCATGTGACCAGGTGGAATGGCGACACGTGTCTCCAATGCCTTCCATTTAGCATGCTCCTCCTTTGGAATTGTAGCAAATCCACCATGACCACCATTCAACTGATGCGTGCCAGGACAACAGATGAAATGTTCATCATGATCGTTAAAATTCACCCATCCACCATACACGACACCGGCGGCTGGACTCTCATCACGATGCCACGACTCTGCAGAGGGACGCTGGTTTGGCAGGCGATACATAAGACGATCCACACATTGCTTCACATCAGGTCCAAACACCTGCACGCCAACAGGCTGGAGCGCTTTGCGGAGTTCACGCACAGTGTTGTTATGATAACTGTGAGGGGTTGCCAGTGCTGCAAAACCACCCATCACTTGCTGCTGCGTAGGATCAATGAAATAAGGATCACTATGAATTTCTGCCAACAGCTTGGTCCACACCGATCGGGGATCATCAAACACGGGCACAACGTGATAGCCCTTTTCATAAAGCGAGTGCTTGGCAGTATTCACAGTCTTGGCAGCCTTCGCAGTCTTAGCAGCCTTAGCAGCCTTCGCAACCATAGGGTCAGCTGATCTTTTACGAGATTGTAGCAAAAAGGTAGAAGCAGAACGCATTGTGTATTATTGTGTATTATTGTGTATTATTGTGTATTATTGTGTGTTAGTTATGTGAGTTATCTGTTTCTCCATACGATATGACCAATCTCATCGTGTGCGCCATACTCCTCGTCCGAATCGTCCGAATCGTCCGAATCGTCCGAGTCAGAAAAGATGGAGGTACTGTCAGTAATTGTGGTGTGGACACGTCTGTGTGTGAGTGCCGTGCGACAGACGGCACACTCGTTTGATTGAGCCGACCAAGTAGCATGACAGTCTGTACAAAAAAAGTGTCCACAGTGCGTCATGGTGGTAGAATTCCCCGCAAAGAGACGCTCAAAGCAAATGGTGCACGTGGCGGTCGATGTTGAGTTGACGTGAAGAATTGGTGGTCTAAAGCGGTGAGCAAACAATGCTTTGTGCACGCGAAGAAGTGCCTCCATGGTTGTTGTTTTCAGAATGTCATACACGTGAGATGGCAACGGTTTCAAGGTGGTTGGGAGTGCACCGGTGTAGTGAAGATCATCGAGCTGGCGGCACAAAACCCATGTATTGATATCTGGGTGTGAATCACTGGGATCAAAATATGGCTGCAGTTCTGGATCCAAGTGAGCAATGTTTGGAAACTTAGAAGTCAGTTGTGGTAAGTGCTGCTGACAGGTCCGACCGGCAATGCGACGTCGCTGTTGCAACATCACGTCAAGCATAGGAATTGTGCGATTGATGTAGTGAAGAAACACAAGTGCCAAGTGCATCACGCGACGACATTCATCACGAGTGAGCAGATCAATATCGTGGGATCCCATGTGGTTGAAATTGAATTGCAGCATACTCCCATTCCAATCGTACTCTACAGAGTACTCTGCCTCTGGTATTCCAGAATGCGAAGTGTACTGCAGAGTGTACAACCACTCTGTCATTTGCATCTCGACTTCATAATAATGATCACGGTTCTCAGTTGCATTGTGTTGGTGGTCTTTGAAAATATTCTGGAGACACGGTGGTAAGACAATATTGTGCACGGCGCGCATTGGAGCTGCAAAGTGTGGAGGCATAAATTCATCCTCAACATGATTCAAGATGTTCAAGAGAGCTTTGTCCACAAAAATATTGGTAGGGAGCAGCCACTTGTAGAGTCTGCGACCCAGGGACTCTGGAGCCAGAGCCATTTCTGGCAAAAATGTAGAACTTGGCTGCATTGACTTGCGAGAGCTGGTGTGCTTGATGTGCTTGAGTCACTGGACTTTGGTGTTTCTTGTGTGAGTGATTTTTCGCCATACAACTTGCTCCAATGGGAGTGGGGTTATGGTGGGTTATGGGGACACCGGGAAAAAAAGTATGGCGAGAAGTCACACACAACACACACACACATCACACAACACAACACAACACAACACACAACACAACATGCTCCAGACCCAGGCAACCCAAGCAACCCAAGCAAGTGCTACCTTTTTGCCAAAATACTCAGACTCTGTGCCTGCACCTGCACCTGCGCCTGCGCCTGTGCCTGCACCAGCGGCGAAATCGTGTGGCAAGCGCGTGCGGGTCCCAGCAGTGGTGCGTGCAGTGCGTCCTTGGCAACCATGGCACTGTAGTAAGTGTGCCAAGGAGTTCCCCAAGCATCGCAAGCACAAACTTCCAGGTGTGCCTGGTGTCAACGGTGGCAAGGGTTGCTACGTCTGTCTGCACTGCTACCGCGAAGCACTCCAGCACCAGATTTGTGTGCACTGTGACAAGCGCCGCGGATACCATCACAAGTGCAGTTTTGCTGCACAATTGCCTGACACCAAGTGGATTAATTATCGTGAGCGCAAACTATGTCGCGCGTGCATTGACACTACGGGTGAAATCAAGTACTTCCATCCAAATTCAATTAACCAGCACCAGCTGCGGGCACACTTGCCATACAAGGTGTTGTGTCCGGTGGATGGCTGCCAGTATAAATTTCCGGACATCAGTGCCTTGAACCAACACTTGAAAGCACACTCGGTGGCAAAAACCTACGCGTGTGGTATTTGCAAGCTCACATTTCGATTTCAGTCCGGAAGATCCGAGCATCAAAAGCGTTGCCACCCTGCTGTGAAGCGTCAGAAGCAGGCGCCGCGTTACGCCATTGCCAAAAAACAACAGACTCGCTTGCCAAGTAGTTTCGAAGAGTTCGTAAATACACAATAAAACAGTTTATATTTATCTTAGTACTAAGTGTAAGGTAGCTTCTTTTTGTACATTATAGTCGCTGAGTGTACGTCCGTCCTCTAATTGTTTCCCTGCAAAAATCAAGCGCTGTTGATCGGGTGGAATACCTTCTTTGTCCTGAATCTTTGCTTTGACGTTCTCAATTGTATCAGTGGGCTCAACATCCAAGGTGATTGTTTTACCAGTCAGTGTCTTGACAAAAATTTGCATTGTTTCTATAAAATAAGGTTGCCTTATATACTTGTTATATCGTCACTGCCGCTGATACGAGTGGTGACAGTGGTGTTAGTTTCACATGTGGCATGTGAGTCAAGAGTTTATCGTGCATAACAATCAACATCACCAGGTGGGTGCGCAGATCAGTGTTCAAGAGAGAGACATGTTCCTGGACATAGTCAAACGTTTCGTGGAGAACCTGCTCTGCAGCGTCTGTAAACGCATGCTTCCGGGTGGCAATTAATCTGATATACACAGAGAGAGAACTCAACAGAGAGAGAACTTCTCTGTTGAGTTCTCTGTTGAGTTCTCTGTTGAGTTCTGGCAAAGAAGTAGTGGTCATGATGTATGTACTTGTATATGTGTAATCTGTTTAATTTTATCTGTTGAGACTAAGGGTGTTGCCATAGCAAGAGTGAAACTGGATACATTTGAAATAATTCGGCATCCATCGTGTGTAAAAATCACACGTTGGGATCCCTGTTGGGATCCCTGTTGGGGACCCGTCAATGGACCCCACACACAGTAGTGTGACAAGTATGGGCTCTGTGCGATATGACCTTCTTTCGTTGGCAGAGGGACAGTGTGGAGATATCCATCCACAGAGACGTACTGGACAGCGTCAGTACGTGCCTTCTTTTTTGGTGACACGGGCACCACAGGCACCACAGGCACCACAGGCACCACAGGCACCACAGGCACAGGCACCACAGGCACCACAGGCACAGGCACGGGTGTCAGACTGTGCGTGGTGGCAAGCATGCCGTTGTGATCAAGCATGACTCCTCTTTTGTTCACAAAAAACCGTGCGTACATTGACTTTGGCACTGTGTCTAGTTTGAGTTGTCGGCACTGGTCCACAGCCGGAACTTGCGCCGCAGCATCTTGACGGTAATATCGCGTGCACATGCAGGTCTGTTTCACTCTGTGCACTTGTTGCTTTTGTCTCTCTCTGCATTGCCAAGTGAGTGGATATCTGCTTGCTACACGCGCTTCGTACTGTTCGGTGATGACATCTCCAAGATGCTCCTCGGCGGTGCACGACGGGTGCGGGGACCACGCCCAGTCATAATTAATGTGAGCGCTTGGTACTGGTGTATGCTCTGCATACTTGCGATCGTGCAAACGAATCAAGTCTGCAGTGTTGTACGCCTCGTCCTCTGTCCATACACCATGTCGCGCAAGACATTCGAACAACAAGTTGGACGGACAACTTTTATGACAACCATGTGCAATGGACTCAGCGATGATTATTTGTGAGCGCTCAACACTGCTCTCACACTGTGTTTCACACTCCCTGCTCTCCCTGCACTTCCACCATCGCTGCAGACGAATGGCACACATGTGGAGGGCTGCTTCGTGATCTGAGCACTTGGGGTGTTCTGCATGGAGACACTGCTGGTAAGCGTCTGTGGCAGTCTGCCACTCAGCGCGCCGCTGCTCCAGCATCAACAGAGCAGTGGCAAGATGCGTCTCTCCCAACCCTGGTACCACAGTGGTAGCAAACGAAAATCCACGCAGGTTGCACGACGGAACGTGGGACAACATCAGTGAGTCTAACGTGGGTGCAGGTCCAGGATACTCTGGTGGTAACATGGTCGGGAAAAAAGGATTACACTGCCGCGTGTAGGGGAGACCAAATCGTTGAACAAATCTAGACATCAGCTTATAATCCTGCTGCTGCTGGGCGTACAAATTAATATCATGCTCAGACACAGAGAATGGACCACAGTCCACCGCACACGGATTCAACACCCATTCCAAACTCTGACGACGACACACCCGGACAAGGTGATGCATGTCAAGAACTGCCTCCGGTGCCGGTGCCTCTGGTGCCGGTGCCTCTGGTGCCTCTGGTGCCTCTGGTGCCGGCAGTGTCTGCAGCATCTGTCGCAGTGTTTCCAATTGTTGTGAAAATCGTTGGAGCGCAAGTAGGTGTGAGGGTAACATTGGCAAAAAGGTAGATGTGACTGTGCCTGTGTCTGTGACTGTGTGCTTGTGTGCTTGTGTGCTTGTGTGCTTGTGTGCTTGTGTGTTTGTGCCATACTCCCTTGTGTGACTATCAAAAAAAAAAAATTTTTATGGCGAAATCTAACACCACACAACACACAACACACAACACACAACACACAAACCACACCGCACAACAACACACACACTCAAATCTACACTTTTGCCAAAAAATGACAACTCAATTAATTGCAGATTACGTCGCCAATATGCAGGCAGACCTAAGCGCATTCCTTGCAAATGCAACCGCAGCAGCAGCAGCACCAGCGCCAGCGCCAGCAGCAACACCAGAATTATTCGACATCAATTGGGATGACACTCACTCCGAGTACCAGACCCAACCAGATTCCTCCGAAGACGAAACAGGATGTGCGATGCCAATACAGAGCGACGAGGACGCTGACCCAGAGGACCCAGAGGACCCAGACCCAGAGGACCCAGACCCAGAGGACGCTGACCCAGAGGTGTGTCCGAGTGGTGAAATGTGCAGACTCCGGTGTGAGATTCATCGCGCCGGGAATACACCCGCTGCCTCTGACGCTGACGACGACGACGCTGACGACGCTGACTACGACGACGACGACGACGCCGCACCCGAGGACGCAGAGACGAACATGCAGGCGCAGCTGTACAAGCATTTGTGGGTGTATGAGATGGGTCCAATGCCGGCGAGTGCACAGAGTGCAATGGAATCTGTTATGGGTCCGATGCCGACAACGGTGCGTCAAAAAGTGGACGTCCATGCTGGTATGGTGCGCCAATTAGCACCTCTTGGATTTGAGGTTGTGTCAGTGCGCAGTCCTGTTGACGGGACTTTGCCAGAGCATATTATTGTCAACTATCCATTTCTAACGGTAGACGATCAGACGGTCCAGGTGCATTCCATACAGTGCAATGCGGTCAGTCTGCCAGTGTACAAATGTATGGACATTTTAAATATCAAGGAAACTCACAAGACTCGTAAGCGCTTGCAAAAATACCAGCAGCGTTTGGTTGAGGCGAACGAGAAGATGGAGTCGCTCCAGCTTGAATTAGGCAACACCGATAACTCACTGCAGCGGGAGCGTCTCCGCGTCATCATTGCAAAGCAGACTGCCTACATTGCGAACACTGCAACCAAAGTGCGTACATTGGAGGATGCTGCTGTGATTGATGCAGAGATTCATGCTGAAGCAGCGGAGACCAACGCAGCAGCAGCGGCACACGTGCAGGTGCAGGTGCAGGCACCGGCACCACCGGCACCACAGGTGCAGTCGCCACCACCGGCACCACAGGTGCAGACGCCACAGGTGCAGTCGCCACCGGCACAGTCACCACAGGTGCAGACGCCACAGGTGCAGACGCCAAAGCGTAAGAGAGTCAAAAAAAGAGCTGCCAAAGACACGGGAACCAAGGTACCAAAATGGGGTGTTTCTGCCAAGGTGTGGCATGATGACGATGGCAATCCAGTGGTCGTTGGCTCGAGTGTTTGGAAGCACAACGAACCCAAGGATCTAGCAAGTCTGAAGGATCACAAGGACATCTGTTGGAATCCACTGGAGCAAATGTCGGGTGGTTGTGTGTGGAAAAAAACTGCCTGGAGAAAGAATTCCTCCAAGGGTCAATACACTAGTAATCAGTATTATATGGTTATGACGGAGTACGATCAACTCAGACCAGTCAAAAAACAAAGAACTAACTAAACATACACACATACACACATATAACATGAATTCTACATATTTGCCGGTTTCCTCTGCCCAACATCAGGTCGAAATGAGACAGGAAATGTTGTTGGAGTCGAAAGAACTTGCAGCAGCGGCTTCTCAACGTGACAGTCGCATCCTATCAAAGCTGAATTCTGTCCTGTTGGACCGCGACAACGCCCACGTGTTGCTCCAGACACTGCTGAAGAAGCACGACTTGGCACATCAGATCTGGCAGCGCAGCATGGACAATGTAGAGGCAGCGTTGGCTGCGGAACAAGCAGCCGAGGGTCTCATCCCGGCTGCACGCACTGCCGTGGACGTTGCACACAAAAAAGCCAACGATGCTCTGGAGGCAACGAAAGCAGCGGCAGCATTGTCCACAGCATCAGCGGCGTCTGCCGCCGCGACCAGCACTGCAGTGCTCAATGGTACCCACGAGGACCCATACTTCTGCATGTCAGTCGGAAAAGCGTGGCTCAAGCATCGACATCAGGTGACGACATGTGCCAAAGCATCAACGCAGGCACTCGTCATACTACAGGATCGCAGACATGTGTTGACACACAAGACGCTTGTTGTCAAAGCAGCAAACAAAGCGGCAAAAATAGCAGCAGAGACACTCAAAGCAGCAGCACATGACGTCACGCAAACGGGACCGCCGTTGCGAGCCGCACGTCAAAAATATCGTCGTCTTGAGAATCTTGCCAAAGAAATGCAACAACAAAGAGTCGAATCTCTCTCAAAAAAAAAGTCGGGGGAGGACGAGGTCACACGCAACAAACTAGCACTGGAAACTGCACGCGCGACACTGGAAACTGCACGCATCAAAGCAGCAGAGAAAGTAGCTAAAAGAGCAGCTAAAAGAGCTAAAAAAGCAGCCGAAGCAGCCGAAGCAGCAGCAGCAGCCGCACAAGCTACAGTGTATATTAGCATTGCTGAGCGCATGAAAATCAGAAGACAGGGGCAGGGGCAGGGGCAGGGTCCAGCAAAAAAACCAAGATACTAATACACTATTGAATAAAATAACTAATCTTCTTTAACCTACTTCTAATTTTATACTTGGGAGCGAAATCAAAGAGTGTGAACCAGCTGGGGTGCGCCATTTTTATCACTATGTAATTTACACTACCAAATAAAACTACCATATTGAATGCTAGTGATTTATGCAGGCTTAAGAACATTAACAGAGCCTTTTCCGGGCTCGTACAGCAATGGTGAGCTGTTTTTGAGCACTTTTAGCACCAAATCAGCGCTATTAACGGAGTTACGGACATTTTTATTTTTAGGGTCGTTTTATTTTTTTAGGATATTTGATGTGATTATGTCGGAAAATACAATATACCTGAAAAGCACTAAATCACGGTATATATAGCATGTCTCTGGTATGGAAAGATCAGGTATGGAAGAGAACTGTGCAATATGTCAGGAACCACTTCCACAATTGCCATCAGGATTTATTCGTCACAGCTGTTGTGGCGTGCCACTACACGCTAAATGTGAACGCGACATGTTAAGAAATCCGTCAGTCAGTGACAAGATGAAAAAAAATTGTTTCCAGTGTGGTGGCACCCTCGTACTAACCGAAGCTGATGAAATTAAGCAGCTTGAGGAGCATGCTGTCAACAACGAAGCATGGGCGCAGTTGTGGTTGGGCATATACAGCAAAGACAAAAATCAATTACAAAAAGCAAAAGAATATTACGAGGACGCAGCAAATCAGGGAATGGCTGCGGCGCAGTACGCTCTTGGTGGCTTGTACTTGAAAGGTAACGGTGTGCAGCGAAATTACGATAAAGCACTGGAATATTTCAAGCGAGCAGCAAATCAGGGAATGGCTGCGGCGCAGTACGCTCTTGGTGACTTGTACTTGAAAGGTAACGGTGTGCAGCGAAATTACGATAAAGCACTGGAATATTTCAAGCGAGCAGCAAATCAGGGATTCACTTTAGCGCAATCCGAACTTATGCTTATAGCAACAGTTACCAACACAACCAAAGACCTCGTACTAAAAAAACAGGCGGCATCACAAACATGCAAAGAAGCAGTCGAAAGTGTCGAACAACTTAAAGCAGAGCTCGCTACAGCAGAGAGCCAACACAAGTACATCAAACATGAGATCGACAAAATCCAGACGGTAGTCGACAACAATGCACTCGCATTCGAAAAGATAAAAGTGGATATGAAAAATAAACGGCAAGAACACGACAGTGTGGTCCAGATGGTTTTCCACAAACAAGAAAAATGTAACGTTAAAGAACGCGAGTTGAATAAATACATTTCCACTCACAAAACTGATGGTGAGAAATACACCCTTATCGGTTTACAAGTGGAGCTAGCAAAGTTGGAGTTGATCAGCATACAAAAGCGAAGAGATTTTTTACTCGATTTCTCAGAAAATGAGTTGGAGCACATTTGCACCACTCTGGAAAATTTGGGCAAAAGACTGGATCAGGAAACGGAAACAAAAAAGATGCTGATGTCTAAAATGCAAGAAATATTCCAAGAACGCTCATTAATAGGCGACCTCGAAGAATTTGATGATAAAATCGAAGAAGCAACATTGCGACACGAACAGGCACTCGCAGCCAAGCAAG
>JGI20154J14316_10004890_pt1 | contig 10138 bp, 7 predicted proteins | sample COG_04_FD_14316 | JGI IMG/M metagenome (IMG submission 14316) | reverse complement strand
TCTTCTAAAACTTGAACTCTTAAAGCGCTGTCTATTTCTAAACCTTGGGCTTGATATTGTAAAAGCTGTTGTTCAATATCTGAATTTAAAACGATATTATTTCCAACAATACCAGCAATACCATCGATAACTACTTGAGCAGATAAAATCGTGGTAAACAAAAAGGCAAATATTGCCGTAAGTTTAAGGGCTTTAATAGATCTCAAATTGATTTGTTTTTTTGGCATCTTCCAATAATTTTGACTGAATAACATCAACTGTTTTTAGTTTTTTTTGATTTAGCAATATACTTTTTATTTCTTCTTCAACATATTCTAAAGGAGCTAATTCTCCTTGAACTCTCTTGTCAAAGAGTCTTACGAAATATAAATCTAACGAATCTTTAAACTGTAAAGTATTGTTTTTTTGAAAAAAATTAGTCTCAAGATTAGCTTGAGGTAAAAAGTCGATAAATTCTGACCAATTTAACCACTCTTTAGGATTATAGTAAAAGCGTTTAGCATACTGATGAGCGAAGGCTTCTATAGCATCCAGGTTAAGAGGTTCATGAGAAAAAACCCATTCCTGTATTGAGTCTAACTCTGGGGCAACTTCACTAACTCTAATTAGCATTAATTTTACAATATCTTGTGCTAAAATATAATCATCAGTGTGTTGTTGAAAATAGCTTTCAATAGAACTTAATGTTACAAGTGTGTCGTTGGTTTGGTGTATTAATTTTTGCTCATAAGCATGGATTAGTAAAGACCGCCTGTAATCTTCCAGCCTTTTATCTATTTCAAATTCACTAAAATCAACATTTAATTCAGCTTTCTGAAGAAGGAGTTCTTCTTGAGCCCAATTAATAATGTATTGTTGAACAAGCGCTGAACTATCAGCGGAAGATAAATGCTTGTTAAGTATCGATTTAACGTCAGAATCATACAAATACGAGTCGTTAAGTCTAGCAATTAAAATGTCGTCAGTTCTTTCAAAGAAAGAACATGACGACAAAATAGCAATAGCTAATGTATAGATGAAGAGCTTAAACAATGATTAATCCCTCTTTAACTCGGTGGTGTATAAATTACCATACCACTCAAAAATAATATCTTTTGAAGAACCTAAAGCTCTTCTTGCTTTACCAAAGCAACGAACAAAGTGTCCCTTGTATGAAGGAATTTCAGGCACAGCAACAATATCTAATTCACTTAGATTATCTGTTTTAACTAGATCCAAAACATAATTATTAAGCTCTACATCATATTTAGATTTAAGTTCAAGCAACCAAGCCTGTTCTAATGCGTCTTGATAATCTGATGTAATGATTCCTTTAGCTTCGTTTAATTCTTTAACCTGTGGCTCTAAAATATCGGTAATGTAAACAAGTTTAACATTTTCATTATCCTTCATCAAATCCGAAACTCCAACAACCCATTCAACAGAGTCTACAAAAAGGTTATCGCCGTGTAAATAAACACCTTGGCTAACATCCATGTTTAATGGAGACTTTTTATTCATTTTTAACTTAATCTTACCTAAATCTGTTTTCCCTTTTCGTAACTTATTGTAAACCTTACAAGCTATGGTCTCATTCTTACAGTTAATTACACTAGCTTCAGCTCTCTGATCCCACATGTAATTTCGCTTGTTAGCTTCATAAAATTCTTTTAAACCAGTTGTATCTTTAACAGACTTAGACCAGATTTTAGTATCTGTAAGTTCGTACAATAAAATACCATCACGGTATTCTTTCATTAACAATCTAAAATCATTGTATTTGTTTTCTAAATTACGATTTTCATAGGCTATCACTTCATCTTCGGTCCAAGAGGCTAAAGCATTGTCAATAACAGAAGTAATTTGAACTTTAGATTTTGAATTGATTTTTTTAAGTGATTTTGTCAAATAAATTGCAAAATCTAGTTGAGAATAACCTTTATATTCTAAAGAAAAAATGGTTTTAGTTAACTCTTTTTTATTTTTTTCTACAGACCAATTTCCTGATAAAAAGTCTTTTGATATAACATTCTTCAATTGAGTGAAAGCTGATTTATTGAAGGAATACTTGTAATCTATTTTAAGTTTATTTACGAGAGAAGAACGCCTAACCTGAGCTCTAGAATCTTTTTCTACTTTCTTTTTAATTTCGGCCTTTTCATCCTCAAAAGTGCCCAAACCTTTTTTATCGATTAATTTGATAATATGCCAACCATAAGGTGTAGCAACGGGTTCAGTTATCGCACCAATTTCAGTAATTTCGAAAGCTGCATTCTCAAAACTCTCTACCATTCTATTTGAACCAAACCATGGTAAAACACCTCCTTTAGATGCGTTGTTTTTATCGTCTGAATATTGATTAGCCATTTCAGCAAAATCTGCGTTTTCAGAAATAAGTTTGGTGTAAATTTCATTTATTTTCAGCTGAGCTAAATCGATTTCTTCTTTTGTGTTTTCACCAGATGGCTTAGGGAATTTAACCATAATGTGTGCTGTTTTAACTTCGCCTCTGGAAGCTCTCTTGTCTTTTACCTGAAGTATGTGATAACCAAATCGTGTACGAACAATATCAGAAACTTCTCCAACAGCAGTATTGTAAGCCGCATTTTCGAAAGGATAAACCATATACATTGCACTAAAATAACCTAAATCACCGGCATTATCTTTGGCAGAAGGATCCTGAGAGTATTGTTTAGCATAAGCATTAAAATCAGCTCCATTTATTATTTCCTTTCGCAGTTTTAATATTTTATTATATGCCTTAAGTGTATCAGCAGGAGAAGCTTCAGCGTTTACTGTAATAAGTATATGGCCAGCTTTAACTTCTTGTTTTAACCTATTGTAGGCCTCAATTACTAATTGCTCTCCGGCTTGTTTATCAACTAAATAAGGCGTTGCTAACTGCTTTCTATAGCCTTGGAGTTCTTTAATAAAACTAGGAACCGTATCCATACCCAATGCCTCAGCTTCTTTTACTTTTAGCTTAAAGTTGATAAATAAATCAACGTATTCGTCTAGTGTTTTAGGATCAATGGCTTCTCCAACAGCTCTATTTTTGTTGTAAATACTCAAAAAGTCATCAACACTAACCTCTTCTCCACCAATAGTTAAAAGTGTTCTACTAGTTTCTTGAGCTAATGCATTAAAACTTACTAAAGCAATAACGACTGTGTAAATTATTTTTTTCATTTGATAAAGTTTATTTTCTACTATAATTTGGTGATTCACGAGTAATGGTAACATCATGCGGGTGAGATTCAATAACACCTGCACTGGTAATTCTAACAAATTGAGCGTTTTCTTTAAGAGACAAAATATCTTTAGAGCCGCAGTACCCCATACCTGCTCTTAGCCCACCTATAAATTGATACATAACCTCTGCCAAAGATCCTTTGTAATCTACGCGTCCAACAATACCTTCGGGTACCAGTTTCTGAACATCGTCTTCTACATCTTGAAAATAACGATCTTTAGAGCCCGCTTTCATAGCATCAATAGAGCCCATTCCTCTGTAGGCTTTGTATTTACGACCTTCGTATATAATTGTTTCTCCTGGCGATTCTTCTGTACCAGCGAGTAAAGATCCAAGCATTACCGAATCGGCACCAGCAGAAATTGCTTTAACAATATCTCCCGTGTAACGAATACCTCCATCAGCAATTACAGGAACACCTGACCCTTTAATGGCTTCAGAAACCATCATTACTGCAGTTAATTGCGGAACACCTACACCAGCAACCACTCGAGTTGTACAAATAGAACCAGGACCAATACCAACTTTTAAACCATCTGCTCCAGCCTCAACTAAGTAACGAGCAGCATCAGCTGTAGCTATATTACCTACAACAACATCTAAGTTTGGATACTGAGCTTTAATTAACTTTAATGTATCAACTACTCCTTTGGTATGGCCATGTGCAGTATCCACAATAATAGCGTCTACACCAGCAGTTACAAGAGCATTTACACGATCCATAACATCACCGGTAACACCAACAGCTGCAGCAACTCTTAATCTACCAAAAGAATCTTTATTTGAGTTTGGCTGAACGCGAACCTTTATAATATCTCTGTAGGTAATTAGACCAACCAGAATATTGTCTTTGTCAACAACAGGTAATTTTTCTATTTTATGATCTTGCAGAATTTCTTCCGCTTGAGATAGTGTTGTATTTTCTTTGGTAACAACCAAGCCTTTTTTGGTCATTACATCATTAACCGATAAAGTATTGTCTTTTACAAAACGTAAGTCTCTGTTGGTAACAATACCAATTAATTTTCGATTGTCATCTACCACCGGAATTCCTCCAATGCTAAATTCTTTCATCATCTTTTTAGCATCCGCTACTGTAGATGTATGAGAAAGTGTTACGGGATCCAATATCATTCCAGACTCAGATCTTTTAACAGCATATACTTCCTTTGCTTGAGCTTCTATACTCATGTTTTTGTGTAAAACAGCAATACCTCCTTCCCGAGCAATGGCAATTGCCATAGCAGATTCAGAAACAGTATCCATTGCAGCAGATACGATTGGTGTATTTAAGGAAATATTTCTAGAAAATTTAGATGTGATATTTACATCACGCGGCAAAACCTCAGAATAAGCTGGAGCCAATAACACATCGTCGTAGGTTAAGCCCTCTCCAATGAATTTNTCTGTAGAATGTATGTCCATGTAACGGCAATTTTTATGTTTTAATTGCATGCAAATATACAAAATAAACCTGCTTTACAACCATTACGACTCTAGGTTTTAAAAGCAAATTTAAAACCTGTAAACCCGTATTTTATTTCAAAAAAAAATTAGTAAAAAGTCTTGTTAGATTTGGCATACTCTATGAGCATATCACATGCTTTGAAACGTTCACCCAAGGTCTTTCTATACATATCTAATTCGTTTAGAACGTTGGCTGCACCAACCTGATCAATGTATCGGAAAGGGCCGCCTGTAAATGGGCGGAAGCCTATACCAAAAATCGCTCCTAAATCTCCATCTTCTACTGATTCAATGATGCCCTCCTGCAAACATAAAACGGCTTCGTTTAACAAAAGTAAACTTAAGCGTAATTGAACCTCAACTGACTTAAATTTCTTTGGCGTTGGATTGCCAAAAAACTGACCAACAGCAGGATTAAATTTACCTCGTCTTTTTTTACCCTTTGAATCGTAAGCCAAGAATCCTCTTTTATTTTTACGACCTTTGTAACCAGCATCGTTCATTAACAAGAGTCCCTTACTCATTAAAGCACCATCACGCTTCTTAAACATTACGGCAAGATCTCCAGTCGTTACATGTGCACCAACATCAATACCAACCTCATCCAACAAAGCAAAAGGCCCAACAGGAAATCCATATTGCTTCATTACGCTGTCAATTTCTATAATACCTGCGCCCTCTTCAAGCAACAACATCGCTTCGTTTAAATAAGGAGCTAAAATTCTATTCACATAAAACCCTGGGCCATTATTGACTACAATAGATGTCTTGCCTTGCTTTAATCCTAAATTGTAGCATGTAGCAATTGTACTGGCAGAGGTTACAGGAGTTTTAACAATTTCTAACAAGGGCATTTTAGAAACTGGTGAAAAATAATGTAAGCCAATTACATTTTCGGGATGCTTTGCAAATTTCCCTATTTCTTCAATAGACAATGCAGACGTATTTGTAGCAAAAATAAAATCATTTTTTGTATACTTCTCAACCTCTGCGAGTATCTTCTGCTTCATACCCATATCTTCAAACACCGCCTCAACTAGTAAATCAACCTTATTAAAATAGTTATAATCTAACTGGCCTTTAACAGATGCAATCGCATTTTTAGCTTCAATTTTAGATAGGGATTTTCGTTTGACTTTTTTTGACAACGATGCCCAAAGTAATTTCTTTGCAGATTGTATGGTTTTAGGATTAATGTCTTTTAAAACGATATCTATTCCTTTACCTAGTGTTACTTCGGCAATACCACAACCCATAAAACCAGCCCCTAACAACCCTAAAGTAGTTAACTCATTTGCATGTTCCTCCCAAGGGTTTTTCTTTTTACTGGTCATTGCAAAAAATAAATTCCTTAGTTCTTTGGAGACAGAACCAATCATGAGCTCTTCGAACTTTAAAACTTCTTTATGGAAACCGGCGGCTGCCCCATACTTTAAACCTGCTTCAATACAATTAATAATTTCCATGGGCGCAGGATAATTACCCATAGTTTGTCTGAGCACTTTTTTGCGAGCTTCTTTATAAACAATAGATCTACCCATAGAAGTATGATCCAGAAATTTAGTAAATAAGGACGTTTTACGACGCCGCTTTAATGGTTTACCTACTAAACTTAAAGCTAATTTTTCGGCTGCTATTTTTAATTTAGAATGGGGAACCAATTCATCCACTAAACCTATTTTTTTTGCCCGTCTTGCAAACACATTTTTCCCAGTAAGCATCATATCTAAACTTGCTTGCAAGCCAATCAAACGAGGCAAACGCTGCGTACCTCCTCCGCCAGGTAACAAACCTAATTTTACCTCGGGCAAAGCTAATTTGGTGCTTTTATGATCTGACGCTATACGAGCAGCACAGGCCAAAGGCAACTCAACACCCAAGCCATAAGCTGTTCCATGAATAGCAGCCACAAAAGGTTTGGTTGAATTTTCGAGCTTAGCTAACAGTCGGTGTCCTTTGATAGAAATGGGCTGAAAATCGCCTACCTTATCTGCTTTAAATGACTGAATATCTGCTCCGGCAATAAAATCTTTTTTTGCAGAAATAAAAACTGCAGCTTTTACTGATCATCAGCAATCACCTCATCTATAACTTTGTTCAAACACGTCTATTAAAGTAGGTGAAACAATGTTCACTTTAGAGCCTTGTTGATCCAAACAAAGGAAAGCAACTCCATTACTGATTTCTTTTTTTAAATATTGATCTGTCATTTTATGTATTGTATTTTTTTATAATCATAGCATGTCCGTGAGCTCCTGCGGCACACGCAGCTATTAAGGCGTACGTCCCCCCCTCTTTTATTAATCTATTGGAGGCAGTAGTAAGTAAACGAGAGCCTGTGGCTCCAAAAGGATGACCAATAGAGAGCGAGCCTCCCCATTTATTTAATTTAGATGGATCTAGCTCACCAACTGCTTTAGTTCTTCCCAGCTTATTTTTTGCAAATTCATCGGAAGCCAAACACTTTATATTAGCGAGAACTTGACCTGCAAATGCCTCGTGTAATTCAATAACGTCCATTTGATCTAATGTTAAATTTGCTTTTTCTAATACCTTAGCTATTGCATAAGCTGGCCCTAACAACAATTCATCTTCTAAATCTTGCCCTGTAAAAGTGTATGCTATAATAGACGATTTTGGTTTTAGAGACAATTCAACTGCCTTAGATTCACTCATAATGAGAGAGGCAGCACCACCATCTGTTAAAAAGGAAGAGTTTGCCGCAGTTAAGGTTCCGTGCTTCTTATCGAAAGCAGCTCTTAGCTTTGCTAATTTTGCTCTTTTAGCTGATGGTCTAATTCCATTGTCTGATGAAATAGCCTTAAATTTTGGTATTAATGCTACCTCACACATCTCGTCTTTTAAATACCCCGCCTCTTGAGCTTTTCCTGCAAGTTGATGCGAACGATACGCAAAATCGTCCTGTTCTTCTCTACTCACATTAAATCGAGCCGCCATAATATCACAATCTTGCCCCATGGTTCTGCCCGTCATGTATTCAGCTACAGCTGGTCTTACAGGGATGAAGTCTGAAAAACGAAGCGAGAAAATAAACTTTAAAGCACCACCTAAACCTCTCAGTTTTTGTGCTCCAAATAGCTTGTTACGCATCTTTTTGGGAAAGCCTATTGGGGTATCTGAGGTGTTTTCTAAACCACCCGCAATAATTACATCCGCATTTCCAACTAAAATTTCGTTAACGCCATTGCAAATAGCTCTGTTTGCAGAAATACAGGCTTGAGTAACTGTTTGGCAATGTGTTGTGTTTGGAATACCTGCACTCAAAGCAGCTTCTCTGGCTACGTTAGAGGTTTGTACGTTGGAAATAACAGTTCCCATAATAACCTGGTCTACCTCTTTGGGATTTAAGTCTGTTTTTTGTAACAAACCTTTAATGGCAAACTGTCCGAGCTCATAAGACATCAGGTTTAAGTAATCGGTGCCCGACTTTAAAAATGGAGTTCTACAACCATCAATAAATACAATGTTTTTTTTATTCATCTTAAATAATTCTTCGTTTTTGTTTTTTTATCTAACCCTGCATTGTATTTTAGCGTTATGGATGATTTTGAAATTTATGCCGAACAAATTATTGTTCATAAAATACGATCTGCTTGGTTCGAGATGTCTCGAATGTTTAATCAAGTGGCCAGTGCTCATAACATAACTCTTTCAGTTGGTTTTACGCTCATTTCCATTTTTGAGGAAGACGGTACGCCAGTAACTAAAATTGCACCTCGAATGGGCATGGAACCCAACAGTCTTTCTCGGATTTTAAAATCTATGGAAAAAGAAGGTTTAGTTGAGCGTATTTCTGATAAAAAAGACAAGCGTAAAGTTTTAGTTAAACTTACTGAAAAAGGACAAGAAAAACGTAAAGTATCGCTTGTATCTGTTTTCAGATTAAACAATGCTATGTTAGATGATTTAGATCCTATTAAAGTAAAACATTTTTACGAGGTAATTAATTCTGTTCCAAAATCAACATCTAAAACATTGGATAAAATGTTACAAGAAATAAAAGACGCTAACTAAAGGTATAACCTCTTTCTTCTATCAAATAATCTGCTATACTTCGTCTCTTCTCTTTCGCATTAATCGTATAATCAGGAATTAAATTCCGAACACATTTTTTCATCATCGAATTCTCCAGGCCTTTCGAATACGCATTTATAACCTCATGGGCAGATACACGTATTTTAGCAAAGGCATCGTAGGCCTGTACTTGTGATATATTTACATAAATAGCAACTTTAGGGTTTTTATTTAATCGAGCTTTCTCTACTCTCAATAACGTAGATTCTAGAACAAATATTTCGGTTAAAATATCAGAAAGATTCATAACAATTTCTTGTTGTTCAATAAGGGTTTTTTTCAGCTTATTCCCAACGGCTCCCGTTAGCAACAAGAAAACAGTTTTTAAATTTGCAACTCGTTTATGTAAAACAGAACTGTGAGGAGTAAGGAAAGATGTAAATGCTAAAAGTGGGGCCTTTTTCATTGCAGCCAAAACCTCTATTTCCTTTGTTTGAAAAGTTCTTTTCATTAATTCTCCTACAATGAGTAATCGGTTAACCTCATTAGTCCCTTCGTATATTTTTGTAATTCGAGAATCTCTATAACCACGCTCTACGCCTGTTTCCATCGCATAGCCCATACCTCCATGAATTTGAATGGCTTCGTCGGTAACGTAACAAAGAACATCAGAACCATAAACTTTGGCTATAGAACATTCAATAGCGTATTCTCTAATAGCGTTAACTTTTGCTTCATTCTGCGAAAAGCCTAAATCCTTCAGATTTTGATATTTTTCATCTATTAAATGACCAATACGATAGGTAGCAGATTCGTTTGCAAAAGTTTTAACAGCCATGTCNGCAAGTTTATGCTTTATAGCTCCAAAATCGGAAATTGGCTTATTAAATTGTACGCGTTCTTTGGCATAAGCAACAGAGGTTTCAATAGCTACCTTTGAGCCGCCTACGGCACTAGCTCCAATTTTCAATCTTCCTGAGTTTAAAATATTTAAGGCAATCTTAAAACCAGCTTGTCGCTCACCAAGTAGATTTTCCTTTGGAACTTTACAGTCGTTAAAAAATACTTGAATCGTTGAGGAGCCTTTAATCCCCATTTTCTTCTCTTCTTCTCCTAGGGTAATTCCTCCAAAATCTTTTTCTACAATGAAAGCCGATAAATTCTTGTCAGCATCAATTTTAGCAAATACTATAAATATTTCTGCAAATCCACCATTGGTAATCCACATCTTTTGACCATTGATAAGGTAATGAGTTCCCTCAGTATTTAGTATGGCTTTTGTTTTACCAGAATTTGCATCCGAACCAGCATCGGGTTCTGTTAAACAATAAGAAGCTATAAATTTACCGTTAGCTAATCCAGGAAGGTATTTTTCTTTTTGAGCTTCTGTACCGTAATATACTA
>JGI20154J14316_10004880_pt1 | contig 10145 bp, 5 predicted proteins | sample COG_04_FD_14316 | JGI IMG/M metagenome (IMG submission 14316) | reverse complement strand
GAAGCGAACAACAAGGCGCTGGAATAGTAGGAGTTGGAATTGTTTCGCTTTATTCGAGAAAAAATTAGCAAAGCCATTTGTGCCGTTGCTCTACAAAAAGGCATTGCCCTATAATAAAACCGAAGCTATTGAAGCCCTTAGAGAATATATTAACTTAGGCTTTTACAATCAATATCTAGGTTTTCCAGATAATATCCAGTTAACAAACCTTAAAGGCTTAGCACCCGTACCTAGCTGGAAACAAATTGAATTAAATATGGGGCCTATAGCACTGGCTATAGATAGTGCAGGCGATAACATTATTAGTGAACTCTATAGATCTAGCCCTAATGGAGGAGAGGCCTATCAGGATATGCTGGATAGCTTTAATCCTGATTCAGGAAAATCGGTTAAAACTAAAGAAGCGAACATAGCACAAGCGGTGGATGATAATAACCCTTCTGTTGATAGTGGAGTGCTATTATATCCCAACCCAGTATCTAATGAATTAAATTTGCGATTTTCGGTTAATAAGGCTGGCACATACCAGGTTATGATTGTTAACTTGTTAGGAGAGGTTGTTTTAGATAAGAAGTTGAATTTAAATGAAGGGATAAGCGAAGTACAATTAACAAACAACATCAGGTCCGTTTGTAAAAGTAATGGGCTATATCTTATAGGTGTCAAAGGATTAGAAGTGCAAAAAATCATGAAACTTTTAGTAGAGTAAAATCTGTATTAATAAAAATGCAGGCAGTCATTATTACAGGCTGTCTGCTTACTTAAAAAAAGAATACAATTTTAAGTGTCTAAAAGAGGACTTAATTTGATTTTAATTTCTAGGGAAATCCGAATGCCAAAAACAAAATGCCATTGATTCTTAGCCAATAGTTTTTCTTAAAACACGAAAAGCCTTGGTCATATGAGCTTCAACAGCTTTTATGGATACATTTAGGTATTCAGCAATTTCTAAATTAGTAAGGCCTTCTTGTTTGCTTAATAAAAAAGTACGTTTGCATTTAGGCGGTAAATTTTCAATTTCTCGCTTTACCAAATTCATTAGTTGCCCTACAGATCTTTCATCTTCTTCCTCAAAAATAGAGCTCAATACATCAATGTTTTTCTTGTCCAACGGAATAGCATGCATTTTATTTCTTTCTTGGTTGAGAAATTCATTATAAACGGATCGATACAAATAACTTTTAATAGCAAAGTCATCGTTAAGCTTTAAACGTATTCTCCAAATATTAATGAATACATTCTGAACAATATCTTTAGCATGATCACGATCCTTAGTGAACTGATAGACATAAACACATAGCATATTATGATAACGGTCTACCATTAAAGAATAGGCTTTGGAATCCCCCTTTTTAAGGCCATTTATAAGAGTTATAGTATTCATAACTAAGAAAATCTTCTAGATTAGGCATAAAACACGGGGGTCTCCCTCTAAATTAATAAAAAACATTGCAAAATGCTAGGGTTGTGTGAAATTATTGTGTTTTAGAAGTATATGCCGTGTTTAAACATGATTTCACAAGAGAAACAAAAACGAATAATAAAATATCTTGATAGACAAGCCACAATTTTAGAACGGAATGCGTTAGAAAAATGGCTTGAAAACCATAATAATTGTAAAGTATTTAAGGGATACGTTAAAATAAACTACCTCATCGATTTGAATATGGACTTGTTTGACGCCAATGACTCAAAAAAAGGACTCCTTGAGTTGATTGATAGAGAAAGAAAACAATTTAGATGGTTTAAATATGTTGGAGTGGTTAAATATGCAGCCATTGTTATTTTTTGTCTTGGAATAGCTTATTTCTACCGACAAGGACATTTTACAAATAATAATGGAGTTGCTATTCCTGCAGGAAGCATAACGCTCCAACTTGATAATGGAAACACAGAGGTTCTAAATGAAGAGGGTTCTAAAAATATTATTGACAATCAAGGTAACATCGTAGGGGTTCAAAACGGCTCTCAGTTGGTTTATACGAATACGGTTGAACTGGAAGAATTGGTTTTCAATACACTAACAGTTCCGAATGGAAAACGTTTTGAAGTTCAGTTGTCAGATGGCACACATGTACATTTAAACGCGGGGTCATCGTTAAAATACCCTGTTAAGTTTGTCAAAGGCATGAATCGTGAAGTGTTTTCAAAAGGACTGGTTTATTTTAATGTTACCAAGGATGAAAATCACCCCTTTGTTGTTAATGCCGAGAAGATCGGAGTCAGGGTTTTAGGAACTCAATTCAGTCTTTCGTCCTATCCAGAAGACAAAGATGTAAGTGCGGTGTTGGTAGAAGGCTCTGTAAGTATCTATAATAATAGTCTGGCATACAACCGCAATACAGCATCCTTTTTGAAACCAGGATTCAAAGCGGATTGGAATAAAAAAGAAGGAAAACTTAAAATCCAAGAAACTGATATAGAAGTGCAAATGGCTTGGATCAATGGAAAGATTGTATTTAGCCATGTGCCATTTGATGACATAATTAAAAAGTTAGAAAGACATTATAATGTTGAGATTATCAATAATAATAGAGCGTTGGGGAAAGACTTAATATCAGCTAGTTTTGAAATGGAGTCCATAGAAGAAGTTTTTGAAGTAATTAATGAAATTCACCCGATACATTACAAAATAGAGTCTAATAAAATAACAATTGAATAAAAAATTGCAAGAGCCAATGAATTAGAAAAAACAAACTGTCAACCAAAGAAAAGAATAGTCACCGAATTTCTAGGCAATAGATAGGCCAGTAGTCTAAAATAAAAACCGGAAGATGCTACGAACATCCTCCGATTGTAAAATGTGATTAAAAAAACAACCACTTGATGATGAACAACAAAAGTATAAAAAAAATACTTAGGTTAAAGGATTGTAATTCTTTGCCTCTAAAATTTGATTTAAAGATGAAGCTCACCATACTTCTACTGATGGCTTCTCTTTTACAGCTTCAGGCAAACGAATCATATGCGCAAAAAACGAAACTAAGCTTAGATATACAAAATGTTTCTTTAGAAAAAGTTTTTGATAAAATTGAATCGCTTACTGAATTTAAGTTTGTGTACAAGGATAAAGTTGTTGATTATGAAAAAATAGTATCAATAAAAGCCGAAAAAGAAAAAATCTCAACTGTATTAAATAGGTTATTTGAAGGCTCGAATATTGGATATAAAATACTAGGCAAGCAAATAATTATTAAGCCATCTAAATTTCCAAAAAGTAAAAACACACCAAAGCCACTAGTTGTAGATGAAAATCCTCAAGATTATTATGTAAAAGGAGTTGTTACTGATGACTCAGGGATGCCATTACCAGGTGCAAATATTATTGAAAAAGGAACGGTTAATGGAACACAATCTGATTTTGATGGCAATTTTACTTTAAGTTTAAAAAACAGAAACGCAATACTTGTCATATCTTATTTAGGATATCAAACCAAAGAAGTTGTTATAGATGGTCAAAGCAATATAAATGTTGTTTTGATTGCGGATGCAGCTAGTCTTGATGAGGTTGTTGTTGTTGGATATGGCACTCAAAAAAAAGTGACCCTAACTGGTGCTGTTGCTGCTATTAAAACAGAAGAAATACAAGAGTCTAAAACGGCAAATCTTGCTAATAACCTTACAGGTAGAGTTGCTGGGCTTGTTATCAATTCTAGAGGCGGAGAACCTGGTAGAGATAATATTAAAATACAAATAAGGGGTATTGGTACAACAGGAAATACAGATCCTTTATATGTTATTGATGGAATTGCAAATAGAGGAAGTTTTGAGAGATTAAACCCAGACGATATTGAAAGTATTTCTGTACTTAAAGATGCATCTGCAGCCATTTATGGCGCTCAAGCTGCAAATGGAGTTATATTAATTACTACCAAACGTGGAAAAAGGGGAAAAACTACGTTCAATTACAATCAAAACTATTCGATTGCTCAACCCACAAGAAGGCCGTTTTTGATGAATGCTCAACAATATTTAACTTGGATTGATGAGGTTAATTCTAGAAATAGTAGACCAACAGAATTTCAAGATGTAATTAGACAATATAGAGATGGTACAATTGATAGTTCAGTTTGGGGCGATACGGATTGGTGGGACGTAGTAACAGATAAATGGGTGCCACAAATACAACATGCTATAAGTATTCGAGGTGGAGGTGAAAACACACAGTTTTATCTATCCGGACAGTATTTAGACCAAGATGCCATTTATAAGGGAGATGCTTATGGATATAAACAATATAATATACGGTCAAATATTGATACACAATTGTCAAAAAATTTGAAATTAAAATTTGATTTGGCTGGTCGTATAGGTGATAATAATTCTCCAACCTTAGATACAGATGGTTTAATGAGACAAATATTTGTACAACCACCTTATGAATTTCCTTATTTTGAAAATGGTCTTATAAGAAAAACGTCTGTTGGAAATCCTATAAGTTTGGTTAATGGTGATAGTGGGACTAAGGAGACCAAAACAAAAAAGTTTGACACGAGATTTGATTTACGTTGGGACTTGCCTTTTATAACTGAAGGGTTGTATGCACATAGTTATGCTGCAATAGATTTTTACACGACTGCCAGAAAAGACTTATCGAAACCTTTTGATCAATATGAATTTGATGAGGGTACCGGAAAATACAATAATTTAAAGTTTCAAACGGGTAACATTTCTTTGTTTCAAGAATACAAAGAAGAACTCAATAAAACATTTCATTTTAAAATTGGATATGACCGTACTTTTGGTAAACATACGGTAAGTGGATTTGCAGCATACGAACAATACGAACAAGAAGGTGAGTTTTTTACTGCTCGTCGTCAAGAATTAGTATCAGAAGACATTCCGTATTTATTTAGTGGGGCTGCTGACAACCAATCAATTGATGGTGAAGGGTATCAATCTGCTAGGCAAAATTACTTTGGTAGAATCAATTATGGGTATGATGAAAAATACCTTATAGACTTAACCATGAGGTATGATGGCTCGGCAAATTTTGCAAAGGAACAACGTTTTGGCTTTTTTCCTGCGCTATCTTTAGGTTGGAGAATTTCAAAAGAGAATTTCTTTAAAAGTGACCTTGTAAAAGAATTAAAATTGAGAGGATCCTGGGGACTATTAGGAAATGATAGGGTTCATAATTTTCAATACCTTCAAATATACAATATTGGTAATTCTTACATTTTTGGTGAGAACCCTTCAAGAACAAATGGATTAACTCCCAATACGACTCCCAATCCAAATATAACATGGGAAACTTCTGAAAAAATTAATTTAGGGCTTGATATTAGGTTGAAAAAAGGATTACTAGAAGGAAGTATAGATGCCTTCTATGAAGAGCGTTCAGATATATTAGCACCAAGAAATGCATCTGTGCCTGTATATTCTGGACTAACATTGCCTGATGAAAATATTGGTAGAGTCTCTAATAGAGGAATTGAAGCTCAATTCACTCATAAAAACAGAATAAGAAATGTTAACTACTCGATAGGAGGGCAATTTACTTTTGCTAAAAGTGAAATTATTTTTATAGATGAACCACTTAATGTCCCTGAATGGCAGCAAAGAACGGGGAGACCTGTAGATTTTATTTTGTTATATGAAGCCGATGGTATTTATCAAAATCAAGAAGAACTTGACAATTCTGTTCGTTTTCCTGATGCTCAGGTAGGAGATGTTAAAATTGTTGATCAAAATGATGATGGCGTTCTAAACGAGCAGGATCAGATAATTTTAGAAAATTCACCNACACCAAAAATTGTTTACGGGATTACTATGGGCTTAGATTGGAACGGTTTTNCTTTGAACGCCTTGTTTCAAGGGCAAGGAGAAGCACAGACAATTTACAGACCTTTTGATGTCAATCAGCAAACAGCTTTTTATGAAGATAGATGGCGGTCTGAAGCAAGAACACCAAATGCTTTGTACCCTGCTGCTTTTGATACCGCAAGCAGTAGTTTTAGAGAAGTATCTACAGTTTGGGTAAGAAATAATTCTTTTTTAAGGTTAAAAAATGTTGAATTGTCATACTCATTTAATGAAAATCTTTTAGACCAACTTGGTTTGAATAATTTAAGGGTTTTTATTACCGGACATAACCTTTTAATTCTTCAAGACAACGTAAAAATAAATGATCCGGAAAGTGATTCGTCAACAGGATGGTTTTATCCGCAGCAAAGAATGATATCTACAGGGCTTAATTTAACATTTTAATGAAAGAGAAAATGAAAAAAATAAAACTGATTGTTCCAATGATAATGATATTGTTTATCACAGGTTGCAATGATGATTTTTTAGATTTAAAACCATTAGATGCTGTTTCTGAGGCTAGTGTTTGGGAAGATTTGAATTTAATTGATCTCTATGTAAATGATAGATACAATGAGTTGCCACATGGTTTTCCTCAGTGGACTGGAGGTTTACGATTTACAGGTATTACAGATGAAAGTTATCATATGCACGAAGCCAGATTTTTAAACAAGTACACCCAGGGCGGTTTAACTTCTGGGTCTTTAAATATGTATTATTTTAATGGCTTTTGGTTAGATGCATATACGGCAATTAGAAACAATAATATTTTCCTTGAAAATATATCAAGCTTTGCAGGAGGTGAGGAAGATAGAATAAAGCAACTTACGGCAGAAATACGGTTTTTAAGAGCCTATTTTTATACAGAGCTTATTTCTAGATATGGAGGTGTTCCGTTAATTAAAAACACATTTGAATTAAACTCTAGTTTTGATGTCCCAAGAGCTTCTTTTGAAGAGAATGTAGAATTCATTGTAAATGAATTAGACTTGGCCATCGCCGATTTGTCAAATCGCGAAGAAGCAGTAGAGTTAGAATTTGGAAGAATAACCAAAGGGGCGGCTATTGGATTAAAAATTAGAGCACTGTTATTTGATGCGAGTCCGCTTTTTAATGAAACAAATGATCAATCAAAATGGCAAACTGTTTCAGATGCGTGCGAAGAATTATTTAATCTAAGTCAATATAGCCTATCTGCCGATTATCAAGGTTTATTTTTAAACCCAATGGATCCAGAGATCATCTTTTTTAAACAATTTATTGGTCAATTTGGATTTGATCTTGTTGATGCATTATCCGATCACTATTTCCATTATAGAGGAGGGCATAGTATTGATGAATGGCGTTTTCCTAATGGAGATGGAGGTTGGATAAGTGAAAATCCAAGGCAAGAGTTTGTAAATCAATATCAGATGACTAATTCTGGCGAAACACCTGTATTAGGTTACACAGGAGACCCAGACAACTTGACTCCGATTGTTAACCCAGCAGCTTTTGATTATAACCCTGATTTTCCTTATGCAAACAGAGATCCAAGACTAGGATACTCTGTCTTACATGACGATGCAACATTTAAAGGCAGAGCACTTGAATTTTGGGATGGTGGAAAGGATAGTAGAAATACTGATGTGGATTTTTGGTGGAATGGTAGCGTGTTAGGATATGGCATTAGAAAATCATTGGATGAAGGTTGGTCATTGAACTCAGGTACTGGGAGTAATCAACCATGGATATATATGCGATTAGCCGAATTTTATTTAACCTATGCTGAAGCCCAATATCATTTAGATAATGTTTCTGTTGCAGTAGAATATGTAAATAGGGTGAGAAGCAGAAATGGAGTAAATATGCCACTAATTAATACTTCAGGAGATGTATTGGCAAAAATTAAGCACGAAAGAAAAATTGAGCTTGCTTTTGAGGGGAACAGATGGTACGATGCACGTAGATGGATGGATGCTGAACTTGATTTTGCTCAGGATATTGTTGGTGTAGAGGTAGTTAGAGAACCAACTGATGGGTCAAAATCGTATAGATATTTTTATTTTGAAGGCGAAACTGGAAAAAGAAGTTTCCCCCGTCACCACTATTTATGGCCAATTCCAATTGAAGAAATTCTAAAAAGTAATCTTGAGCAAAATCCTGGTTATGAGTAACAAGAGTAAACGATTTTCCTCAAAATATTGATGTGCCATCAGCACCAGATTGGAATTCATTAGACATTATAATAGCTCCTAATTGTAATCGAAATACAGAATAATGCTTTGTAGTTCAAATACTATATAATTGGCTCTGCTATGTAACAGAGTCTAATAAGTTTATTGCAATCTTAAAAAAATAAAAACAATTAAAATGAAAGCAAAAAATTTAAACTTAGTACTTCTTGTATTTGCTCTATTGCAAATAAGTTGTGAGCAAAACCATACGTATCCAGAAGAGATTGTTTTTGATCCAGGGGTAAGTGTTAATCAAGCCATTATAGGTGAGTCTATTGTGTTTACAGACCATTCTGTAGGAGTAGTTTCAAGATCGTGGACCTTCCCTGGAGGAATACCTTCGACTTCTTCAGAACAACAAGTTGAGGTGAGTTTTTCAGAATTGGGTTCAATTACTTGTACAATTGAGAATACCTTTTCAGATGGTATTACAGAATCCAAAGAGATTTATATAGAGGTGACTAGTGACATTGTTATTATAGGAGATCAAATCTATGTATATAATGAAACAGTGTCTTCAGGTCTGTTTTTTGTAGATGGTTCTGAAGTAGCTAACCCCATTTTAGATGGGGTCAATGATAGTGAAAATTGTGTGGCATCAGGCCCATCAAATTGGAGTCAAATCCACTATTTTCCTAACTACATTCCTGAAAGTGGTGACAAGATTTTCTTTTCTATTTTTAACCCCGACAATGTTGGACCAGGTCAAATGCAATTTGAATACACGAGTAGTCCTGGAGTTTGGCAATGGGGTGGTAATTTAGAATATACGGAGGATGCAATTACTGGATGGGTAGAATATAGTCTAGATATATCAAGCCATGCAGATAACGTTATAAACAAGATTATTTTAATACCTGCTGGTGGTAGTGCTTCAATAGTTTATGTTGATAATATTTATTTCGGTATTGAGTCTGTAATTCCTCCACCAGAACCATCGGCATTGGTATATGATGAAACAGTGGATTCAGGTATGTTTTTTGACGGTAATGGTTCAGAAGTTTCAAATCCAGTTTCTGATGCTGTGAATTCAAGCACAAATTGCGCAAATTCTGGTACCGAAGGTTCGTGGCAAAAAATACAATTTTTCCCTACATATACGCCAGTTGCTCTAGACAAACTATATTTTTCTGTATACAACCCGAATGGTGCAGGGCCGGGTCAGGTACAATTAGAGTATGCTAGTACTCCTGATACCTGGCAGTGGGGTGACAATATCACATATGAATCCGAATCACTTAGTGGATGGGTAGAATATAGTATTGATCTCACTCCTCATGTGGGCAATCAAATCAATAAAGTTATCGTAATGCCAGCAGGGCCTAATGCACTAGCCGTTTATGTTGACAATATTTATTTTGCTCCTGAATCTATCCTTCCATAAATCACATGCTTAACATTCTGAAATTAGGAAACTATTAAAAATTTAAAATAAGTAATGTTTAATTTAAATTCTAAAGCTATGAAAACAAAAACTACATTTAAAAACTCCTTAACAACAGCGGTAATAGCTTTGTCGCTCTTATTTGGCTTTAATGTTAAAGCGCAAACCTATGTGTATGATGAAGTAACATCTTCAGGTATCTTTTTTGATGGAAATGGAGCAGAAGTTTCAAATCCAGTTTCTGACGCTGTGAATTCTAGTGAAAATTGTGCGAATTCTGGTGATGCTGGTAGTTGGCAAAAAATACAATATTTCCCTACGTATACGCCAGTTGCTGGAGATTTTCTTTTTATCTCTGTATACAACCCGAATGGTGCAGGACCAGGTCAGATACAATTTGAGTATACTAGTAATCCGGATACCTGGCAATGGGGTGGCAATTTAGAATATACGGAGGATGCACTTACTGGATGGGTAGAATATAGTATTGATCTCACTCCTCATGTGGGCAATCAAATCAATAAAGTTATCGTAATGCCAGCAGGAGGGTCTGAAGCAGAAGCTTATGCTGATAATATTTATTTTGGCACAGTATCTGTAATTCCTGTTCCTGAATCACCAATTGTATATAATGATGAAGTAGCTTCAGGTATCTTTTTTGATGGAAATGGAGCAGAAGTTTCAAATCCAGTTTCTGACGCTGTGAATTCTAGTGAAAATTGTGCGAATTCTGGTGATGC
>JGI20154J14316_10004873_pt1 | contig 10152 bp, 7 predicted proteins | sample COG_04_FD_14316 | JGI IMG/M metagenome (IMG submission 14316) | reverse complement strand
TCACCCACTGCTCTCCATGTAATAGGTCAACTGAATGACTTTAATCGATTCTTACTTTAACGCGACAGTTTGCCAGATTAGGACACACTTTAGCAGTCACTTTAGCAAACGAATGCCTATATGGGCCATGAATATAGAAAAAAGTGATCATTTATACCATCGCGCCACGAAGATTTCGCTAAAGCGCTCTAAAATCAACCTGTGAGGGCCCTTGGCGCCGCGCAAATGGCTTATTTTTTTCCGCAGTCGATCTACACCATTGAGTTAAGGACGCGAAGCACCTAGAATAGTGCGAAATTGACCACTTGGACAAGTTAATGACATCTCAACTCCAGACTGCCCGTTTAGCCCTGTCACTGATGGATCTTACCTCGCTGAACGATGATGACACCGCAGCGACCATCGGCCAACTTTGTCACCAGGCGCAAACGCCCGAGGGTTCTCCCGCCGCGGTGTGTGTCTATCCGGCCTTTATCAACCCGGCCCGCAAGACCTTGGCACAACTGAAGCTCACCCAGGTCAAGGTCGCCACCGTTACCAATTTCCCACACGGTAATGCCGACCTTGCCAGCGCGCTGGCCGAAACCCGTGCCGCCGTTGCCGCCGGAGCCGATGAGGTCGACCTGGTGTTTCCCTATAGGGCCCTTATGGCCGGCGATGCCGATGTCGGCCGGCAAATGGTCAGCCAATGCAAAGGGGTCTGCGGCCCAGCGGTATTGCTCAAGGTTATTATCGAAAGCGGTGAGCTGGCCACACCCGAATGGATCCGCCGAGCCGCCGAGCTGGCAATTGAAGCCGGCGCCGACTTTATTAAAACCAGTACCGGCAAGGTCGCCATCAACGCCACGCCAGAAGCCGCTGAGATTATGCTTCAAGCGATCAAAGACAGCGGGCGAGCGGTTGGCTTCAAGGCCGCGGGCGGGGTCCGCAATGTCGCCGATGCCGAGCGCTACCTGAGCCTGGCAGCGCAAATATTGGGCGCCGACTGGGTGACCCCGAAAACCTTCCGCTTCGGCGCCAGCAGCTTGCTGGCCAGCCTGCTCCAGACCCTCGGTCATGCGCCAGCGGCTCAGAACAACGGCGAGGCCGTCAGCCAAGCTAAATCAGATCGCCCCTATTAATACGTTGCCCGGAGTACAGGCCATGTTTTTACCGCAAGAGATTATTCGTAAAAAACGCAATGGGGGCGAGCTGAGTGAGGCCGAGATCCAATGGTTTGTAAATGGTATTCGCGACGAGTACGTGACCGAAGGCCAGATTGGCGCCTTTGCCATGGCCGTCTATTTTAAGCATATGACACTGGCCGAACGGGTTGCGCTAACGCTGGCGATGCGCGACTCCGGTAGCGTGATGAGTTGGCCGAACGCCAAAGGGCCAATCGTCGACAAACACAGCACCGGCGGGGTCGGCGATGTCGTTAGCCTGATGCTGGGTCCGATGGTCGCCGCCTGTGGCGGCTATGTGCCGATGATTTCCGGGCGCGGCCTGGGCCATACCGGCGGCACGCTCGATAAGTTTGAGAGCATTCCCGGTTACGACCCCTACCCCAGCCCGGAAAAATTCAAGCAGATCGTCGATGATATTGGCGTCGCAATTATCGGCCAAACCGGCAATTTGGCCCCCGCGGATAAGCGCTTCTATGGCGTGCGAGATATTACCGCCACGGTTGAAAGCATTGATCTGATCACCGGTTCGATTCTGTCGAAGAAACTCGCCGCCGGCTTGGATGCCCTAGTGATGGACGTCAAGGTCGGTGATGGTGCCTTTATGCCCAGCTATGCCGACAGTAAGGCCCTGGCTGAAAGCATCGTCCAGGTCGCCAATGGCGCCGGCACGGCCACTACCGCTATCCTCACCGATATGAATCAGGTGCTGGCGCGATCCGCCGGCAATGCCCTGGAGGTCCGCGAGGCGGTCGATTATCTCAAGGGTGTGCGCCGCGATCCGGTGTTGCATGAGGTCACCCTGGCGCTCTGTGCAGAAATGCTCTGTGCCGCCAAACTGGCTGACTCTCAAGCGGCGGCGCTCACGATGCTGCAAGACGTCCTCGACAATGGCCAGGCCTTGGCGAAATTCGCGCAGATGGTACATGCCTTGGGCGGCCCGGCCGATTTTGTCGAGCGCATGGACCACTACCTGACCGCCGCGCCCCTGGTACAGCCGATTTTAGCGACCCGCTCTGGCTTTGTGAGCCATATCAAGACCCGAGAATTGGGCCTGGCTGTGGTACAGTTAGGCGGCGGTCGGTCCCGCGCCGACCAAAAAATTGACCACGCCGTGGGCCTCGACCGGATTGTGAAATTGGGCGAATCGGTTCAAGCCGGCGAGCCATTGCTCTACGTTCATGTGCAGAACGCCGCGCAGTTTAACGCCGTTCAAGAACAGCTACTCAACGCCTTCACCCTAGCGGATCAGGCACCGGAATCGATACCGGCGGTCTATGAGATTATCCGCGCCTGACAGGAGCTTTAAACGCGATGAAACGAGTGCATATTATGGTGCTGGATTCTTTCGGCATCGGGGCGTCGCAAGATGCCGTAAAATTCGGCGATGTGGGCGCCAATACCTTGGGTCATATCGCCCAATATTGCGCACAGGGCAAGGCGGATATTAAGCGCTCGGGCCCATTGACGTTGCCCAACCTGACCCGTCTGGGTCTGGTCAATGCCGCCACCCAAAGCAGCCAAGGCGAGGTACCACAAGGCATGGCGCAGGCAAGCCAGCCTATTGCCAGCTATGGCTATGCCGAAGAGTTATCGAGCGGTAAGGATACGCCCAGCGGCCATTGGGAGATTGCCGGCGTGCCGGTGTTATTCGAATGGGGTTACTTCCACGACAAAACCCAGTCTTTCCCAGACAGCCTGGTACAGGACTTTATTAACCGCGCCCAAGTTCCCGGCATACTGGGTAACTGCCACGCCTCCGGCACCGAGATATTGAGCGAGCTGGGTGAAGAGCATATGCGCAGCGGCAAACCCATTATCTATACCTCTGGCGACAGCGTGTTCCAGATCGCCTGCCATGAGGACAGCTTCGGGCTCGAGCGGCTCTATGAGCTGTGTGCGATCGCGCGCGAACTGGTCAACGAATACAATATCGGTCGAGTGATTGCCCGACCCTTTATCGGCGCCGATGCGGCACACTTTGAGCGCACCGGTAATCGCAAGGATTTGGCCGTGGCACCGCCTTCTAAGACCGTGCTGCAAAAGCTGCAAGAGGCGGATGGCGAGGTAATTTCCATCGGCAAGATCGCCGATATCTATGCCCATATCGGCATCACCGAAAAACACAAGGCCAATGGTTTGGCGGCCCTGTTCGACAAGACCTTGGCGGTAATAGACACGGCCGCGGACCGCAGCCTAGTCTTTACCAACTTTGTCGACTTCGATTCCAGTTACGGTCATCGGCGCGATGTCGCCGGCTATGCCGCAGCCCTGGAATACTTCGATACCCGCCTACCCGAACTGCTCAGCGCAGTCGGTCCGGACGACCTGCTGATCTTCACCGCCGATCACGGCTGTGATCCAAGCTGGCCGGGTTCAGACCATACCCGCGAACATATACCCGTGCTGGTGTACTGCAAGAACCGTGAGCCGGTCAACCTGGGCCTGCGCCATTCGTTTGCCGATATAGGCCAGACCGTCGCCGACTATCTGGATCTGGAAGCCATGGACTACGGCACCAGCTTTCTCGGCCAGATGACCCCGCTGTCGGCCTAAGCCAACCATAAGGCGGTCTCGGATCGAGACGACGGCGCGCCTTGGGCGGCCGTCTCGATCAACCTGTCGCCAGCTGATTTAACCATCGATATTGACGCATTCGGCGCACAAAGAGCGCCGACTTAAACACCTCCTCCAGGGAGATACCGACAAACGCACCCACCAGCCCGAGCTGCCCATAGACCCCCAGCAACCAGGCCAGNGGCGCACCACAGAGGNTAAAGCTGAGCAAGGTAATGTGCATCACCGCGGCGGCATCNCCCCCGGCCCGCAACAGACCGGGTATTACCGCNTTNATCGCGGTAAAAAACAGCGAGCCGGCCANNACCCAGGTGCAGAGATAGGCCAANCGTTCGGTNTCTGGGGTGATGGCGNACAGCGCCAAGAGCNGCTTGGCAAAGACAATCAAGAGACTCGCCGGCACGGTCATCAGCGCCAAGCCAACCCACAGGGCAATCCATGCCGTCGCCTTGGCGCGCTGGAATTGGCCTGCACCGAGCAACTGCCCGATGCGCACCGCCGTCGCCGTCTGCAAACCGCCGATGGGCAACATAAAGAGCGTCTTTAAGGTTCGCACGATGGCATAGGCGGCATAGGCGATGGCGCCCAGACTGTTAATAAGTACCGTGTAGAACACCCGGGCGCCCTGCCAATAGAAACCATCGATGGTATTGGGGTAGCCGAGCCGAAAAATCGTTTTCAGCGTCGCCCCATAGCCCCGGAACAGACGCTTCAATGACAGGTCAAGACCGTTGTCCTGGCGCCGAGCCAGGCAAAACAGCACCATCGCCTGGCCTGTGGCCGCAATCAGCGTGGCCAGCGCTGCGCCGACCAGACCCAGTGGGCTAAAGACTGGTGCCCACAGACCCGGAAAGCCCAGACCGAAGATCAGCACATAGTTGAGAATAAAGTTGACCAGGTTAAAACTGACCGCCACCTTGACCGGCGTGCGCGTATCACCGAGAGCATTGAGGGCGCCAGTGAGCAGTTGAGATAACAACATTGCCGGTAAGGCAAAGGCGATTAGGTGCAGATAGGTGGCCGCCACCTGCGGCACCGAGGAGCGCAATGCCGGCGCCCTAAACAGATCGGTGGTCAAGAGCCCGACCAGGCTCTCGGCGAAAAACCAGACCAGCGCCCCGAGCAACAGACCGGCAAGCAGCCCAATTTGCACCATGGCCATCGCACTGTCATTAATAGCGCTGGGGTTCTTCGCGCCACGCTGTTGGGCAATCAACACGCTGCCACCGATCGACAGCGCGGCCATCAAGAGAAACAAAAAACTCACCAACTGCTGGGCATTGCCCAAGGCCGCGATGGCGGTTTCGCCCAACTGACCGATCATCAGAGCATCGACAAAACCCATCAGGTTCATCAACACCCCTTGAATCATAATGGGCACCGCCAGACTGATAATGGGAGCAGCGAGGGCTCTGGGACAGACGCGCCGCACCTCAGTCGCGGGCCAAAAACTGCTCGATCGCAACATCCAGATGACGCACCGTCTGCGCCATGTTATCGAGTTGATGGCGGAACCAACCGGCGTGATCGAGGCACTCCTCTTCACTATTAGACAGCTTAAAGAAGCGCACCGTATAAAAAGGCAGGGCCTCGGCAAAAAGCGGCAGCAAACGGATTTCCGCGTCCGGCAGGTCATGGTAAGTACGATAGCTGTCGATCATAAAGGCCAGCGCCCGGCTGGTTGCCGCTTGCAACTGTTCATCGGTGATCCGGTGCTCATTTGCACGCGGCGAAAAGCCGTGCAGCACCTCAAACCAATACCCCCAAACCATCGACCGGGTGGCCCAGAAAAAATCCACCAGCCGATAGTCTTCGCGGATAAAATCGAAATCGAGGATCGCCCGATAATCTTGTTGGTCGGCACTGAAGATCAGATTAAAACAATGCAGATCGCCGTGAATAAACACCTTTTTCAACACCGACAAGTCTCGCGTTGCCAAGCGGGCCTGCAAACTGTCGGCAAGTTCTAACAGCTCATCAACGATGCTGAGCATCTGCGGCACCGATTGCCGAGGGCTTGAATCCTGCGCTAGGGTCGGCTGCAACGCTTGCAACCATAGGCGAGCGTCCGGGATGGCCAAGGCTGCCGTGCGATTCGGCTCGAACGGCGGCTTGAAGTGTTCGGTGGCGCGATGAAAATCGGCCATGGCGTGCATGGTTTCATGCATCAGCTGCTCGCTGAGCGTATCGTGCCATTTAGGCACCCAGCCCTCGACGAACTCGTTCATAATATAAAATTGGCCGTCGTATTCTAAAAACAAGTCACCCTTGAGCGTCGGAATAAGCTTCGGGCAAGGCACCTGATGGTCGTTGAGAAACTGAATCAGCCCGGCCTCATTGGCGACCAGTTCCCGGCTGTTGTTTTTAAAACAGTTTTTCACCACGAACTGCCCCTCGCGCGTGGTGATGGTGTAGACCTCGTTGGCTAGGCTGAAATAGTTTAGTACGACATTCTCAATCGGCCGCTTGCCAAAATGCTCCAACACGTACTGCAATCGCCGTTGTACCGGTTCACCCGCCATCTGTAACTGCTCTTTTACTAGAAGGAAAGAAACCATTCTTAAAAATGGCGACTCAGAGTACAAGTGGAATTACCGGTAAACCGATAAATTCCAACATCCGGGTGAAGCCAAAATGGCCCGGCAGCTCACATCGCCAGGTAGCGCCAACCAACCGAAAGCTGTTGAGGGCTGAGGGCTGAGGGCTGAGGGCTGAGGGCTGAGGGCTGAGGGCTGAGGGCTGTATCGTTACAAATACACCTGAACCCGCAAACCAGATTGCCAAAATGGTAGTGATACTATAGTGTGATACTAATATTGGTCTGCTTCGAGCGGGCACCAGTGTTCCCGCTTATTTCAAGCGAGATGCTGTCTAACCTTACCCTAGGGTAAATTGGAGCAATGAATGCTAAAAATCCCCCTATTAACCGCGTTGGCGTGCACTTTTGTGCTTAGCGCCTGCGAAACTCCTACAGATGACACGGCGGCGGCGGCGACAACCGACACGACAAGCACCGACACGACAACGACCGACGACGCTGCGCGATCACTTATTTCTGGCAGTGTGGCCTTGCCGTCACAGATGGCTTTAGTCTCTACCAGTGACGTAACCCGCAGTGCCACACGTGCTGGCACCAGCACCCGCGCCCTAATCTCGGACGCTGCTTTGGCCGCATTTGCAGACGATAGTGATTACAACACCGAGCGGCAAAATATTTTTGTATATCTGGATGCGTCCGAGCCGATTGACTTTATTGACAGCTTGCTGTGCTTTACCGGCCAGACTGAACCGCTCGCTATGAACGGTGAAGGCAATTACGTTGCCTGGTCAGATGCTGGCTGTTTTGAAGAACGCTCTGGCGGCGGCCAGGAACAGGGTGCGGCAGAACCAGCGCCGTCCTATATCCCGGTAATTGTCCATTCCTCACAAGCCACCGATGACAGCCCATTGATCATCAACGGTTGGGTACCAAAGTTCCCCGAACAAGGGGGCGATTTTGCCGTTAAGATGTTGGGAGAGGTCACAGAGACACCAACTGAAGAGACTCCCTTTGGCATATTTAAGCTGGCCTTTGGCCTTCTGCCGACCATGGCGTCCCCAGAATCTGACAAATTCGGCATGGGTGAGGTTATTTCATCGCGCACCGAGGACAACAGTTCAAGCTTTACTCTGTACCAAGAACAGAGCGACGAAACTCAGGACGGATCGGGTAACTCTATCGCCGTGTCTTGCATCACCCAAGCATCGGTTAATTACAACCAAGAAACCGAGATCGGCCGCGCTCGGACCTCAAACCTCTGTGTCAACACAGCAAGTGATGAAGTAATACCAAGCATGAGTCGCGCCTTTGCCCTGGCGGCGAATGCCGACTATATACATATGCGCACCACCGACACCCTTGACGAACTCACGAATCCGACTGCGCAAACCGTAACGGTCAACCAGTGCTTAGATCGCAATAGCGTCGAAGACACAGCGTTTACCTATGGCCTCTATGACCTTGCTGACGGCAGCGAGGTTGTGCTCAATTCAGGCGTGCAACTGCACGTCGATGCGGATGGCAATGGCAGCGGCGATGATGCCAATGGTTATGAATCCTGGGGTCAGATGGGCTATGGCGGCAGCTGGCGCGAAGACGACCAACCGTGGACAAATGGTGAGAAAGTCCAAGAAGCTACCCGTGATGACTCAACGGGCAAAACCTATACTGTTAAAGTGGCACCTGGAAAGCTAATTAAAAACACCGTCGAAGAGATACCCTTAGAGACACTTGTTGGCGTAGAATTCCAAGCCCATTTGAACGAGAACAGCGGCCGATTTACCGGAGATACCGACTTTAACCAAGATTCGGATGAGGTCGACCAATACGAGGCTATATTGAAGCTCAATGCAGCCGAAGATGGCTTTGAGGTAACCGGCATCATCACCGACTGGGATGACGATGGCCCGGTGATCACTGACGTAGAAGGTACGCCTGTTGCGGTTACCTTAGCGACTAATGAGGTTGTATCTATGTGGTCCCGGCAGGTGGGTGGCCGTGTTACGTTCGCCCAAGGCGCAGTCAGTCTCAGCTCATTTGTTAGAACCTATGTCAACGGCAGCGAAACCGCATCGGGTGGTTTGTTTGCTGGTGGCTCTGACGTCACGCTCCACTGTGTCGAACAATGCCTAAAGGCCGGTGTCGCCGTTGGCGATATCGATACTGGGTCGAATTGGGGAGATGTATTTGAAAACGATGAACAGACTGCGGCAATTTATAGCTTTGCTCAGGCGGACCTGACCTTAGTCGACGCTGCCGACGATGCGATCGGTTTTGCGAGTACGGTGACCACATCAGATACAAACTCCAGCGACTACTGGAGCTGGGGTTTACAGACTGGTCCAATGGTAACCGGCTCGGCCATAACCGCGGATAACTTCTATGCTGGGCTGAATAACGGCAACATTACCACCTTCTATGTCTGGGAAACTGGCCTAAACCCTTGGCAGCAACAGACGGTACTCGTTGACGACGCCACCAGTGCCATTGTCACCTTTGACCGACCGCTTGGTATTAAATATACCCACAGCACCGCAAACGATCGCAATGACTCTGCGGCTAAAGACGGCGCGGTGTTCGTGCTCGAATACGGTGGCAAGGGCAATCTGTATGGCTTGCCTTGGGAACCTATTGGTAACAACTGGGCCCCAGTGATCAGTCTGGCAGATGGTGTGGTCGTCGCCGATCGTACAGGTGCGCAATATGTTTTCAAAGCCCTTGAGGTTGAGCAGAACATGACCGTAACTGATTTTTCAGCTGGCTTTTGTTCTGACTTACCCTTTGATGCGCCAAGCGAGCCAATTCCGACCGGCGTCGTGCAAGACGTGTTTGGGCTAGGCACCATGCCCGCTATTACGGATGAGGCACCATCGGTTATCGGTGGTGAGGTTCAGGGCGAATAAGGTTCCATAAGACTTTTCGCTTCACCCAACGCCAGCTCTCTTGAGCTGGCGTTTTTCGTTTAAGGCCTCATTTTCTGCACGCCCCATCACCGGATCAATCCCCATAAAACCCGCATAGACACTCACTGCTTTAACCGATTAAATAGACAGACCCAAACCCTGCGTGGACACTCGCCAATGGCTAGCATTTTTCATCTCGCCCTAAACATCACCGACCTTGCGGCCGCACGGCGCTTTTATGGCACCCTACTGGGTTGTGAAGAGGGCCGCAGTACCGAGACCTGGGTCGACTTCGACTTCTTCGGTCATCAGCTGTCCCTGCATCTGGGCCAGCCCTTTAGTACCGCCCAGACCGGAGTGGTCGACGGCGCGCAAGTGCCTATGCCGCACTTTGGCGTGGTCCTGCTTATGCCGCAGTGGTCCGAACTGGCCCAACGTTTGACGGATTCCGGCCTGGCCTTTGAATTCGGCCCGAGCGTGCGCTTTCCCGGCCAGGCCGGTGAACAGGCCACCATGTTTTTTCGCGACCCGAGCGGTAACCCGCTGGAAATAAAGGGTATCGCCTCCTACGACGGAGTATTCGCCCAATGAACCCAGTTATTGCCCTGCTCGGCGACTTTTCCGAGACCGAACGTAACGAGTGGCTGAGCCAGTTGCGGGCGGCCATGCCAGACGAGCAGATACAGCCATTTGTAGAGCTCAACCCAACCCAAAAAGAATCGGTCGAGTTTGCTATCGTCGCCAACCCAGACCCCGCTCAGATAGCCGAGTTGCCGAACCTGGTTTGGGCGCACAGCCTCTGGGCCGGGGTCGAAAAAATAATCGCCAACTTCGGCCAGGGTCCATTGCAAATCGTTCGACTCACCGATCCCAACTTGGCCAATCTGATGGCCGAGGCTTGCCTAGCCTGGAGCCTCTATCTGCACCGCGCCATGCCGACCTATCGCCAACAGCAGCAGGCACAACATTG
>JGI20154J14316_10004871_pt1 | contig 10153 bp, 9 predicted proteins | sample COG_04_FD_14316 | JGI IMG/M metagenome (IMG submission 14316) | reverse complement strand
TATATTGATGATTCTTGGATTGATTCTGAAAATAAAAGATGGTCTTCAACTTACACATCTTTCGAGGTGTATAAAGACATGTTGATTTTTCTCTGTAACGTAGGGTGTAGGTTTGGAGATATGGTTAAAATGAAGATAGGAGATTTTGATTATGATACTGAAGAAATCAACGGTAAAAGATTAGGGTATTTTTCATTTTTCATGGAAAAGATTAAAATCCAAAAGGAACCAGTTCGAGTTAGGATAAATAGAATGACTTTTGAGATATGGAAGAAGTATTCCAAGAATAAAAACGCACATAACTACCTTTTCCCAAGAACCAAGTTTGGAAATGCAATCTCTAATCAGAAATACAACAGTTACATAAAAGAAATCTGTAAACATATCGGTCTTGATAGAGGGGTAAGAGTTAGAGATTGGGATTTAAATGGTAAAGAAGAGAAAACAAGTTTTATCCCACTGTATTCAATTGTATCCTCACATATTGGAAGAAGAACATTCATTAGAGAACACATAGAATTAGGAACACCAATAAGGAGTATTATGAAAATGACAGGACATACTACTCAAAAGGTTTTTGATGGGTATTATAATGTTTTGGATAAGGATATAATGAAAGTAAATGATGGATTATTCAATCAAGAACTTGACCAGAAAAAGGAAAAGAAATCAAAATCCATTACTTCAGAAACTGAGGAACAATTAAAAACACTTTTGAGGTTAAAAGAAATGGGAACACTTCCTGAAGATATTTGGAAAGAAAAAGTAAAACAGTTGATTTCCTGATTACTTACCTACCATCTTAGAATTTGCTACCTTCGTCTTATGAAAGTCAAAGTATCCTCACTAAAACATCACCCCAAAAACAAAGAAATCTATACCCTTTCATCCATTGAAGAACTCATGGAGAGTGTTTCTGAAGTTGGATTACTCCAATCTCTAATTATTGATCAACACCAACAGATTATTAGTGGAAATAGAAGATTTGAATCCATAAAACGATTAGGATGGAACGAGGTTGAGGTCAATGTAAGAGAATTTAAAGAAGAGGAAGAAGAATTACTCCTAATACACTACAACAAACAGAGAATAAAGAGTTTTAAGGATCTTATTAATGAGTATCTAACACTTGATAATCTTTACAAAAAAGGACAAGGGAGAAGAACGGATTTAACTTCTGTTAAATCTAACATAAGTTACATATCGTTGGAGAACACCCTGCACCGTTTCCAAATGAAATAATCACATTACCAATTCTTCAAACATCCAAAGAGTTTGAATTGGTGTCAGACCCTTTTATGGGTAGTGGAACTATTGGAAAAGTTTGTGATAAGTTGAATAGATGTTTTGTAGGTTATCATTTGAAATATTATGAAATACACTAAATGAAAAAACCTCACGTATAGTGAGGTTAAATCAAAAACTTAAATTAATATCCTATATCGTTATTAAATAAAATATACTATCTAATATTCAATCTCTCAAAAATAATTTAATTATATCCAATTTTTAAAAAAGTAAAATTGAAGGAACTTATTAATGGATTGAACAATAATTAGGTGTTGTTTAATTATATTTTAATTCCTTCAATATTTGCCACTTCTCCCAATACATCTGAACTATATATTTTAATAGAATTAGAGGTGATTTCTAGTACATCCCAAATTGTTGTGTCTCCAAATTCATTGGTTATATTTAGTCTACTATTGTTCGTTCCACCAACAGTGTATTGTCCTGTAATTATAAGAGTAGACCCATCCAAAAGTGTATTTTCGAAATATATTGAATTATCGTCATATATCTCCATGTACATTTCTGAATAACTAGCCTTTACGTCTAAAGAACCAAGAGTGTATTTTGTTATTAACCATTCTCCAACTATTGAATATTGACAACTATTATCGTTTTCAGTAGCATTGGAGTTGTAATTAATTGAGTTTGGATCAGTACACCCTGAAACAGGATCATCATCCCCACTGGAACATGAAATAAGAGTAATTAACGATATAAATAATATTATTTTTTTCATAATTTATAAGAGTAATAAAACAATCCATATTCCAAACCCTATAGAGGTATGACCTATAGCTTTTCCTTTAGCCCCTTTTTTATAACCTTCTCTATAACCAGGATTCCCTACTATATCTTTATTAGGTCCTGCCATAGCCTCAAAAGAAGGAGTTTGATTAGACGCAAGAGCAACAACTCCAACCCCAATTAAACCCGTGAATAATCCTAATATCATATTCCCTGCTGTATTCTTTACAAATGCTTTCCCATCCATTTGACCTTTGGCGAAATCGGAAGCATAAGAATCTTGAAAATTCACTAAAGTAAATTCAACATTTTCAATAATAACATCTCTAGATTCAATTGTGGATACAATCATTTCATTTTTTTCATCCGCAGAGATTGCGAATGTTGTAAATAGTAATACTAACGTCAATAAATTTTTCATTTTCTATTTTTTTAATTATTAAATAAATTTAAGAGTTATTATAAACCTTTAGTGTAACAAAGTCTACGCTATATATTGCGTCTATTTTGTAATGAGTTGAAATTTTGTAATTTTAATTATGTATGAATAAACAATCTGTAATCGTGATCATGTTTTTTTTAACTAACATTAGTTGGGGACAAGATCATCTATATAGTTTAGACAATTCATTAATTCAAAAATCTGATACTCTTTATATTTTCTCAGAAACACTATCTAAACTGGATTTAAAAACTAAAAGAATTCTTCACTCAGACGTTGAAATCAAATTCCCCATTAATTTTGAATTAAGGGATCATATTCCTTTTTATCTAAATGATAAAATTATTTTCTTGAGTAAAATAAGTGGTCTTCTATATGAATACAGAAATGATTCTATTCTCAGAATTGATAAATCCTTCGATGATAAATCACGTATTCAATCTCTAAATTTAGTTTACAATGATAATCTTTATCGATTTGGTGGATATGGTTATTTTGAGAGCACTAATTTATTAATTACTTATGATCATTTGGAATCAAATCAATGGGATATAGTAAAATATAAAGGGTTTGAGAAAGTAATACCATTCTCTGATGTTGGGTTTCATTTTATGGTTGAAAATAAACTACATGTTGTTGGATTTAATTCATCTACAGATAAATTTCAAAATGAGAGTAAATTTTACAACAATGGATTTATTTACGATTTTGACAACAAAATAATTCTTGACGTATTTAAAGTTAATCCTAAAATTAAAAAACCTGAATCTTATATTGATTTAAATAATGAATATGTTTTGCTGTTTTATCCAGGCTCAAATAAAATATTAATTGTAAAAAAAGATGACTATTCTGTGTCTGAGTATACCATGTCTTTAAGACAGTCCCATTTGACAAATAAAAACCACACAAAATTTGGAGTAAATGAAAATGAAATATTTTACGTTTCTAATGATGTTGATGGAGAAATTTATATTAGATCAATGGATTTCAAATCTATTATCAATAATAGTTTTCCTTTAAAAATTTCTATTTTTTCAGATAATACATTGATTTATCTGATTTCAATGGTAATAGGGTTTTTCTTATTTATCATTTTTGTTTTTATTTTAATCCGAAATAAAAACAAAAACAAACTTCACATAAATGGATCTGGATTATTTATAAATAAAACTCAAATTTTTGAAGATGAAAGATCGATTGAAATTATACGCAACTTAATAAATAATCCGTATTTGACTAATTTAGAATTGAATAATTATTTTAGTTCCAATGGATTAAATTTAAATCATATAAATAGAGAGAAAAATAAATTTATAGATAACCTAAATATTAAGTTATCCTCCTATTTTAGTCAAGACTTCATTACCAAGGAAAAAGATGAATATGATAAAAGAATGATTATTTTTAAAATTAATAAAGATCTCTTTAGGAAACAATCCTAACTTCTGTTAAATCTAACAGAAGTTAGTCTATTATAGTTCAAACATTAAAAATCTGAATCCAATATAAAAATTATGAGAAAGTTTGTTTTTTTTAAACCAATACTATTGACATCATTAATTTTAATCTTTAGTTGTTCAAAAATTAATGATGCTATTTCCGATTTGACAACATGTAAATGTGTAGAAACCGAGTATGAAAATGATGAAATAACTTCAACTTATACCTATAATATTCAAAAACCCTACAGTTGTGATTCAGAAGAATATACAGACACTTTTATTATTGGAGACACCACATATAAGACAATAGTAGATTGCGACTAGTTCAAAAAAGGTCAGATAATAAAAACAAATTTTCTTAAATAACTAAGTATTTAGTCTTAGGGGTTATTATTTTACTACTTTATTTTCATATGAAACAGAGTAAACACTTTTGAAGTTTTTTGTATTACTATTCCATAAGTCATATGCTCTCACTTCTCCAGTTACTTTATTTATTGAGAAATAACCTTTTACACTATTGTGCAAATGCATTTCCCACACGTGGCTTTCATGGGTTCCGTTTGCTGTCTCCTGTGTTGCATTGTTAGTAGTAAACCCTGATGCGATTACTACAAATCCAATTACAGCAAATACTCCAATAATAGTTTCTTTAATGTTTTTCATAATAAATATTTTTAAATTGAAATACAAGATAACCATTTTAGAAAAAATCATGTCCTCAAGGTAAAATCGTACAACACAGATATACATAAAAACAACTTAATATCCTATTAAATTCCTGTGGGGAAAAAATTAACTCCGATATAAAATCCACTCCGATACCCATTTTGGAAAAAAGTATTCTCTGAGTTACAAGAAACCTCAACACTTATAAAACTTGCACATCAATAAAATCTTCGCTACCTTCGTCTTATGAAAGTCAAAGTTTCCTCTCTTACTCACCATCCTAAGAACAAAGAAATCTATGATTTATCTTCTATTGAGGAACTCATGGAGAGTGTTTCTGAAGTTGGATTACTCCAGTCCTTAATTATTGATCAACACAATCAAATTATTAGTGGAAATAGAAGATTTGAATCTATTAAAAGATTAGGATGGAACGAAGTTGAGGTTGAGGTTAAAGATGTTAAGGATGGGGAAGAAGAATTACTCCTTATACACCACAATAAACAGAGAATAAAGAGTTTTAAGGAACTTATTAATGAATATCTAATACTTGATAATCTTTACAGAAAAGGACAGGGCAAACGAACGGATTTAACTTCTGTTAAATCTAACAGAAGTTCCACAAGAGATATTGTTTCCAAAGAAATGGGAATCTCTTCTTCTCAACTAAGAAGGTTGGTGTTTATTTATAAAAACAAACCTGAATATATAGAACTCTTAGATAAAGGTATTCTAACGGTCAATCAATCTTATCTTCAAATCCAAAGAGAAATAAAAGAAAGAGAAAGTAGAGAATCTAAAACCTCAACTGATAAAAAAAACGTTCAAAACTCAGAATGGAGATTCTATCGGAAATCTTCCAATGATATGAGTGAATTAAATGATGGAGAAGTACAAACCATATTTACTTCTCCTCCCTACTGGAATAAAAGAACCTATTCTGAAGAAGAAGGATTAGGAAATGAGAAAACTTCAGAGGAATTTGTAGTAAATCTATCAAAACATCTTAGAGATTGTAAGAGAGTATTAAATAATAGAGGAAGTTTCTTTTTAAACTTAGGAGATACATTTTACAATGGAAATCTTCAAAATGTTCCTCATAGGGTAATCCTCAAACTTCAAGAACAAGGATGGATATTGAGGAATACTATTATTTGGTCTAAAACCAATCCTAAACCATCATCCTCTAAAACGAATCTAACTCCTTCTTATGAGTTTATATTCCATTTAGTTAAATCTATGGAGTATGATTATTATCCAACTCCTAATAAACTATCCGATAAAACCAAACCATCTCTTCCTCCTAGACATAGAAGTGTAAATGGAGATTATTCTGAATCAATAACCCCATATATACCAAATCTAAAAGGAAAGAATATGGGAGATTATTGGAATGAGGATATTGTAAGAACTTCAGTTGCAAATCAAAAATTGGATATCGTTGGAGAACACCCTGCACCGTTTCCAAATGAGATTATAACTCTACCTATTCTTCAAACTTCTAAAGAGTTTGAATTAGTATTAGACCCTTTTATGGGAAGTGGAACTACTGGAAGAGTTTGTGATAAATTGGGGAGGAGTTTTGTGGGGTATGATTTGAATAACTTTATTTAATTCTCAGTCATCTTGGTAAACCTTGATCCATTCCATTCCCAACGAACAAAATTTGGCCCTCGTCTAAAATCTTCACAGTACATATCCAATAACCCATTATCATCATAATCTCCAATTTGTAAAAACATAAAGGTGGTATTATCACAACCAAGTCCAATTCCAGTTTGTCCATTACCATCCATAAACGAATCTGTGACATCAATTATATTTCTATTTTCATCTAATTGACATATTTGAATTTGGTAACCTTGATAATAATTTGACGTATTCTGATTTTCATTCTCATTTCCCGAATTACTCCATTCCCCGGCAGAACCGTCTCCAGTTAAAAGAATTATTATTTCATTTTGACCATCTCCGTCTAAATCATAGATGTTAAAATCCAATCCTTTGTTATATCCGGGGATAGATGGAATATATTTCATTTCAGATAATGTATATTTTCCTTGAGAATTCGCAAACATTATTTTCCCTGATGAAGCAATAAAAGGAATATTATCAATTTCCTCCTGTGTAATTATCGAGGAAAATGAAGATGAATTATCTTCTGATCCTCTTCCGTGTAATAATAAATCAATTTTTCCATCTTCATCAACATCAAATAAATCTGATGTAGATATATTTCTTGTAAAATAACTTTTTGTTCCAAGATATGAAACATCATTTAATAGATTACCAGGTGAGAAATTTCTTCCTCCATTATTAATTAAAAAGTCACATCCCCTTACTCCTCTTTCACAAGGAAATAAACCAGGAGCATATATGTCTAAGTCACCATCATTATCAATATCTACGGATGCACCGAAATGGGAGTTTCTATTATACGTATTATTGATTTGAGTAAAAACTCCCTGAGATTCAAGATCATTAAACAAGAAAAATTGATTTTCATCAATATATGGAGCAGAATCCGTTCCATGATTAACACAGTATAAATCAGGATAACCATCATTATCAAAATCCCCTACTAAAAATTTGGTAACAAGAAATGCTTCTGGAAGAGACCCATTTTGATTTAATACTTCTCGATATATATATTCACCATTACTATACATGTAGACTTCAATAGGAAATTTTACTGAAGCAAAAGTACTATTGTTATTATTATAGAAAATAGGATGTAAAACAAGGTCATCATATCCATCTAAATTAAGATCAACATAAGTTATATCTCTCAATTCGTCGTAATCGCTACCATTCATATTGTAGTCTGTAGGATCACCAAAATTATTATCAACATAACACCCTAAACTAAAATTATCTCGTTGGTTTAAAAACCTGATAAGTCTAGGATCAACTTTTATTCTTGAGAATTTTAACTCTAAATGTGGTAAAACATAATTTCTATCTAATAAAGGTTCAGGTTGTGTTCTAAGGGTATAACTAACAGTAAGAGTTAAATCGTTCTGATCTGTCAATGTAATTAATAAATTATCAGAACCTGCAATAGTTCTAGTATAGTCAACATTCTTAACCTGTGAGGATTGATATTGAACAACTAGATTTCCCTCTAATGATCCCTCTTCAGGAGAAGATACCGTAGATACATCTCCCCAATCAGAGGATAGTTCTATACTTTTAAATCCTCCTCCTGAATTGATTGATATAAGTAAAGTATCAGCTACTCCTTTAGTAAACATTTTTGTTTGTGAAGAAACGAGTGTCATTACAGGGGATGGAAACTCTAAAAACGTTGAAGTAATTGATTTAGCTTCATCAACAGTTAATTGTATTGGGTTTTCGGTACTTGAAACCGTTCCACTCCAACCGGAGAACCCCCAACCTGAAGTTGGATTAGCTGTTAGTTGTATAATAGAACCTGAAGTATATTCAGTGGTAGTTCTACCTGCAGATATTATTTCTTCAGAAACTGTTCCTTCTCCAACAATATTCATTGTAAGAGGATATTTTCTTTTTTCAAAATTAGCGGTAAGTGTTTGATTTGAAGTAACAGTTACTGAAAGGGGATTTTGTGTTGATCCGTTAGACCAGTCAATAAAAACATATTCAGAGTCAGGAGTAGCTGAAACAGAAACACTAGATCCAGTTTCATAGGACCCCCCTGGAATCGAAACTGAACCCCCAGATCCAGAGGAAAAAGATAAAGTATATTTTATTATTTGAGGAGTTGGAGTTTCAACGGGAGAATCTTTACTACAAGAAACTAATAGTAATACGAATAGTGTTTTGAAAATAAATCTGTTTATCATAATATTAAGTGTATTTCATAAATTTAGGTTGTTATATGTATTAATGTATTAGTTATCTTGTGCATCATACTTAAATAGATGCATCTTATTACTCTAATATTATTAAACTTTTTTGGTTTTTTTAATTCAACATCAGGATTAGAAACAACATACTTTGTCAAAGACTCCTTTATTTATGAGATAAGAAATGACAGCTTGTTCAAAATTAGTCCTTATGACTATCGGATTGTTTCTAACTCTAAACTTGAGAACTATGATAATATTGACCTTTTAGATTATGAAACTTTAAACTATGATTCAACCTATTTCTACAAAAAAACAGGAGGATTATTATATCAATTAGTTAATAATAAAATTATTAGAATTGATAATTCTTATGATCATAAACTACACTTACACTCTTTGAAATTCTTTTATAATAATCAAATCCATATCCTAGGTGGTTATGGTTTCTTTGATAGAAGGAAGGATATTGTATATTTTTCTGATTTAAAAAAAGAATGGTTTTCTAAAAAACTAAAAGGAATTTTCCCAGAGAGAGGAATTAGTGAAATTAATTTTCATTTAATCTCAAAAGAGAATCTTATTTTTTGTGGTGGATTAACTTATAATAAGTTAGATAATTCTTTAACAGATAAAGTAAATGAATGTTATAACATTAATTTAAAAACTCTAACAACTCAAAAGTTGTCCGGTACTTTAAACAAAGAATTCTCTAATATAACTAATGATTATATCCAAATTGGAAATCAATTGTGGGTGTTTTATGATAATTCACTTTCTGTTTTAGATTCAGGGAATTTATCTGGGTATTCATATCCCTTAGATTACTCTGTGGGTAAAGTTATTGGAATCATTGATGGTGAAATATACTTTAAAGAAAGAAATTCATCAATAAATTCATCAATAAATTCATCAATTGGGAGTCTAAAAATATCAGATTTCACTAAAAGTAAAGGATCTTTTGTTGAAGTGTTATCTAATCCTTTTAATTCTCTTATATATCTATTATTTTTTACACTTTTTATAATTATTATATACTTCTGGAAGAGAAAAAACTCAATAAAGAAAATACCCCTTAACTTTCTTTCTGATGGAATTATGGTAAATAATATAAGATTTACTGATAATGATCAATGGAATTTAGTTATTCAACAACTTAAGGAAAATAATACCCTTAAAAATGATGAATTACTGAACTTACTCCAAAATAATGTTTTTGATATTGGACACCAAAACCGATTAAAAAACACTTTAATCACTTCAATAAATCAACGGGCAAATGATTTAACAAACCAAGATCTGATACTCAAATCTAAATGGGAAAAAGATAATAGGATAAATGTATATTCCTTAAATCAAGAGTTTTTTNAAATTAACTAAATCTTCCATAAAATCAAACTTTAAGATCAATCTATTATATTTCCTGATCAAAAAAAGTCACCTCGATATAAAAACCACTCCGATACCCATTTTAGAAAAAAAGTCCACTCTCAGTTACATAAAACCTCCATTTAAATAATACTGATATAGTAATTGAATTATAAATTCGATAGAGAATATATTATCCATTCACACCTCTTCATTCTGATACACTTTGATTATTAAACCTCTAAACTGAAGAATCTTCTTTTAAACTGTTCTCCCACTTCAATAACTCCTTCTCAGTGATGTATTTTGAATGAGAGGATACTTCTATCATATTTAATCCTCTGTTTATTCTCCAATCTTCTATG
>JGI20154J14316_10004863_pt1 | contig 10162 bp, 15 predicted proteins | sample COG_04_FD_14316 | JGI IMG/M metagenome (IMG submission 14316) | reverse complement strand
CCCGCATGGGGGCGGCGCATGTTCTGGCCAGTGATATTGATCCTGTGGCCGTCGAGGTGGCGCTTGCCAATGTGAAGGCCAATGGGTTGGTGGGCCGGGTGTCTTGCGTCGAATCCATTGGGTTCGACTCGCCTGTCTTGCGGGCCGGCGCGCCATTTGATCTCATTTTTGCCAATATCTTGAAAGGTCCGCTGATTGAGCTGGCGCCTGATATGGCGGCGCATTTGGCGCCTGGTGGGCGGGCCATTCTCTCGGGGCTTTTGGTTGAGCAAGCCGATGAGATTGTTGAGGTCTATCAGGGGCAGGGCTTGGCCTTGGAGACGCGCGAAGATCTTGGTGAGTGGAGCGCTTTGACCCTGCGCCGGTTGTCCTAGCAGGAAGGCCCAAACGAAAACGCCGCACTGAGATCAGCGCGACGTCTTTAAGGCTGGCTATATTTCCCGATGGCGGGGCGTGCCTTAGCGGCGTGCGATGCGCTCGATATCACCGGGGACCAAACCAATATCGTTGAGTTCACGCAATGACAGTTGTGACAAGGCGTTGCGGGTGACGCGCGCATCGTTCCAGCGTACAAAGGCTGTGAAGACTGTCGCGGCAAAATTGGCGATGACTGTGCGAGATGTGGAAATTGCCGCGCTGCGGGATGTTTCGAGATATGCCATTTGGGATGTCCTTTCCGAAAATGATGTCAGGAGTATTTGTCTTTATGCTGGGCATTTAGGCGCGCTGTAGGGTCTTGGCTACTGGGAAAAACAACATAACCGATATGCAATTCTTGCATGACTGACTTGGGGTATAGAGGTTTGTTTTTTCTGGAAGCTTTACGATGACGCACGTTCATTTGACATGAAAATTGCGCCGCAACTGAAATGACTGCTTTTCAGATGTTCGCGTTTCGTGCTACTTAACCTGTAAGACGACCATACGAGGGGATTTCCATGCGGGTACTGGGCATTGATCCGGGTTTGCGCTCCACAGGCTGGGGGCTTGTGGATGTGCACGGCAGCAAACTGCGGCATGTGGCCAATGGTCAGTGCCAAACGCAGCCTGGACCCTTGGCCGGTCGCTTGCTGGCGCTGTTTGAGGGGTTGTCTGAGGTGATTGAGAACTACGCCCCCAGTCATGCGGCCGTGGAGCAAACTTTTGTGAACCGTGATGGGGCGGGGACGTTGAAATTGGGCCAGGCGCGTGGGATTGCCATGCTGGTGCCAGCGAAGTTTCGCCTCGAGGTTGGAGAATATGCCCCTAATGCGGTGAAAAAAGCGGTGGTGGGCGTGGGGCACGCGGACAAGCGGCAGGTCGAGCATATGGTGTCTTTGCAGCTACCGGGTGTGAAACTGGCCGGGCCTGATGCAACAGATGCGCTTGCGATTGCCATTTGTCACGCGCATCATATCCAAGCGGGCAGTCATTTTCAGGCCGCATTGCAAAGGGCGAGTGGATGATTGGGAAACTGTCAGGTCGGGTGGACTATAAAGCCAGCGATCATGTGATGTTAGACGTGCGCGGGGTGGGGTATATGGTCTATTGCTCCGACCGTACGCTGGCGGTTTTGCCGCCGGCAGGCGAGGCTGTTGCGCTCTACACGGATTTGTTGGTGCGCGAAGATCTCATGCAATTGTTTGGCTTTACCTCGCTGGTTGAGAAGGAGTGGCACCGATTGCTGATGTCGGTGCAAGGGATTGGGGCGAAGGCCTCATTGGCGATTCTCGGGGCCTTGGGGCCTGATGGGGTGAGCCGATCCATCGCGATGGGAGACTGGACAGCTTTGAAGGCGGCAAAGGGTGTCGGACCGAAAACCGCGCAACGGGTGGTGATCGAGCTCAAAGACAAAGCGCCGACTGTCATGGCTATGATGGATGGGGCGGTGCAGATCCACCCGGATGATGTGCAGGAGGCCGCTGTGATCGAGAGCGCAAGTCCCGCCGTTCCCACAAGGCCCGCGCCAGCCGCGACCCCCTCAGCGCAGGCCGATGCCCTGTCGGCTTTGAGCAATCTGGGGTATGCACCAGGAGAGGCGGCGGCGGTGGTGGCGCAGTTGAGCGGTGAAATGTCTGGGGCGGATTCTGCAAGCTTGATCCGTGCTGCGCTCAAAAAAATGGCGCCTAAGACATGAGTGCGGAGTGGGACAATAGCTCAGCCGAGCCGGATCCAACCCTGCGGCCGGAGCGGCTGGCGGAGGATGGCGACAAGGCGTTACGGCCCAAGGGTCTTAACGAGTTTATCGGGCAAGAGGCGGCGCGCGCCAATTTGAGTGTCTTTATTCAATCGGCAAGGCAGCGTGGGGAGGCCATGGACCATGCGCTTTTTCATGGCCCGCCCGGTCTTGGCAAAACCACTTTGGCGCAAATCATGGCGCGTGAATTGGGTGTGAATTTCCGCATGACCAGCGGGCCTGTTCTGGCCAAAGCTGGGGATTTGGCCGCGATCTTGACGAACCTCGAAGCGCGCGATGTCTTATTTATTGATGAAATTCATCGCCTCAATCCTGTGGTGGAAGAGATTCTTTATCCGGCATTGGAGGATTTTGAACTGGACCTTGTCATTGGCGAGGGGCCTGCGGCGCGCACGGTGCGCATTGAGTTGCAGCCTTTCACGCTCGTCGGGGCCACAACTCGTTTGGGTCTGCTCACGACCCCCCTGCGTGACCGCTTTGGCATTCCGACGCGATTGGAATTTTACACCGATGGAGAGCTGCACCAGATTGTCACGCGCAATGCCAAACTGCTGGGCGTACCGGCGGATGATGCAGGCGCGCGGGAAATTGCGAAACGCGCGCGGGGCACGCCGCGCATCGCTGGGCGCTTGCTGCGCCGGGTTTTGGATTTCGCAGTTGTGGAAGGCGATGGGCGTATCACGCAAGCCATCGCCGATCATGCGCTGACGCGCCTGGGTGTGGATCATCTGGGGTTGGATGGCGCAGATCGGCGCTATTTGCGCTTGATTGCGGAGAATTACATTGGTGGCCCGGTGGGCATTGAGACCCTATCTGCCGCCCTGTCAGAGAGCCGTGATGCTTTGGAAGAGGTGATTGAGCCATATCTGTTGCAAAAAGGCTTGATACAGCGGACGCCCCGCGGCCGTATGCTGGCTCAAAAAGCTTGGACGCATCTGGGTATGGCGCCGCCGCAGCCTGCCGCGCAGGCGCAGCTGTTTGAATAGCCGCACCGCGCTTGGCGGCCCCTAGCCAAACGCTTGATAGAGCGCTACGAGGGGCGCGCGTTTTGCGGTAATAGAAGGATTGGCCAGTGTTAACGGCAAGCGAGATTGAACGCATGTTCACCCGAACCGATGGCAGCTATGTCTTCGCCCGATGGGGCCGCCCGATTTGCCCTGTGGTTTTTGGTGTGCAGGACGAGACTTTGGTCATCATGAAATCGGCAATTGAGGCCGTGTGTATCGCTTCTGGACATTCTACCGATGAATTGGATCCGGAGTTGGGCAGCAATCTGATGATGTTCTTCTTTTCCGATTGGGAAGAATTGCGCGCTGTGCCTGATCTCGATCAGATGATCCCGCAACTGGACAGTGTTGTGGATCGGCTCGTTGCCGCGCAGGCCAATCAATATCGCGCCTTTCGCTTTGATGAGCAGGGCGCCATTCAGGCCTGTTTTGTCTTTCTGCGTGTCGATGAGGCCCTGCAACAATTGGGGGCCGATAGCCTGGCTCTGTCGCAGGCGGTGCAGGCGATGTTTCTTTGGTCGCAAGAGGCGTTTCAAAGCCGCTCGCCACTGGCCGTTCTGGACAATGGCACCACGGTGATGCGGCCTGAGGTGGCCGCTTTGCTGCGCGCGGGCTATGATCCGGTGATGCCTGTGCGGGCCGATGACGCCAGCCATGCGCTGCGATTGGCTGCGCGAATTGAGGGGGCTTTATGAGTCATAGATTCGAATTAACTGTCTATTACGAAGACACGGATATGGGCGGCATTGTCTATTATGCCAATTATTTAAAGTTCATCGAACGGGCGCGCTCGACCTGGGTGGCGCAATTGGGCGTGGATCAATTGGCGCTTCAGGCCTCCGGAATGGTCTTCGCCGTGCGCTCCATTCAAGCAGAGTATTTGGCCCCTGCAAGGCTGGGAGATCAGCTCGAGGTGGTGAGCCAGCGAAGGTCATCCACTCCGGCCCGGTGGATCTTGCACCAGGAGGTGCAGCGCAGAGGGCAGGTGCTTTTTAGCGCCGAAGTGACGATTGTGGCTCTGACTGAGACGGGCAAGCCAACCCGTCTTCCGGCAGAACTTCGCCGAAATTCCAACGCTTAAAAACTATTGCTTCGAATGCTTGGCTTTTTGTAAGGTTTTTCGCTACACTTGCGCAAAACTCGGTCAAAGAGCCACAAACAGAGGCATTCACATGGAAGCAGCAATCGATTTTTCGATTTGGGCCCTATTTTCACGCGCGACACTGCCAGTACAGGCGGTGATTGTGTTGCTGATTGGCCTGTCAATTTGGTCTTGGACCATCGCGATTAACAAGCGCATTGCTTTGAACCTGGCGCGTCGGCGCTCGGCGAAGTTTGACAAGGCCTTTTGGTCTGGTGAGCCGCTGGATGGGCTTTTTGACAAAATTGGTGCCGCGCCAAAAGGGGGCAGCGAGCTGATCTTTACGGCCGGTATGACCGAATGGCGGCGCTCGCATCGCAGCGATGGGGTGTTGATTGCCGGGGCACAATCGCGGATTGAACGCTCCATGGATGTGGCCTTGGCTAAGCAATCGAATGATCTGCAAAGTGGTTTGGCAATTTTGGCCTCTATCGGGTCGGTTGCGCCCTTCATTGGATTGTTTGGGACGGTCTGGGGCATCATGAATGCCTTTATTGAGATTGCAGCACAGCAAAATACCAATTTGGCGGTGGTGGCGCCGGGGATTGCGGAAGCGCTTTTGGCCACGGGACTTGGGCTTTTGGCCGCGATCCCGGCGGTGGTGTTTTACAACCATCTTAGCGTTGGCTGTGACCGCGTCATTGCCGGTTATGAGGCCTTTGCCGATGAGTTTTCAACCATCCTATCGCGCCAATTGGGGGGCTGAGGCTTGGCTATGAAGCTGGACATGGCGGAGGAGCGCTCTGGAGGCCGGCGCCGGCGCCGGCGCAGCCGGCCTGTGGCTGAAATTAACGTCACACCCTTTGTGGATGTGATGTTGGTTTTGCTGATCGTATTCATGGTGGCCGCGCCTTTGCTGACAGTCGGGGTGGATGTTGATTTGCCCAAAACTGCCGCCGGCGCTTTGCCAAGTGAAACGGAGGAGCCTTTGACCGTCACGCTCACCGCCGAGGGCGCCATTGTGATTCAGACGACCGAAACGCCAGAGACGGAATTCTTGACCCGTCTGCGCGGCATCGCCCAGGAACGCGCAGATGATAAGGTCTTCCTGCGGGCCGATGGCGCCATTCCCTATGCGCGGGTGATGCAGGTCATGGGGGCGATGAACGCTGCGGGCTTCGGCAATATCGGCTTGGTCACAGATTTGGGTGGTCCAACATTTGACGGCTCTGGCGGATAGGGTCCTATGTCGCCGGGCAGCTATATTTCCTTCGCCCTCCATCTCGGGTTTGTGGGCTGGCTGGTGCTTAACGGGGATTTTTCCCGTAAGCCCTCTGAGATGTCGGTTGCAGATGTGTCTGTTGTCTCATCAGAGGTGTTTGACGTTATGATTAATAACATCAGCCCGAGATTTCCGCAGAAATTCCAAGCGCTGAGGCGATCCCGGTTGAGGAGGCCGCCGAAGGGCCAAGCGCGCCAGAAGTGGATGCCGCCCCCGCGCAATTGGCGCAAAGCTTGAGCCAAATTTCATCAGGCGATGCTCTGCCTTCGCGGCGGCCAGAACCTGTTGTGCCTGTGCAAGACGTGGTGATTTTGCCGCCTGTGGAGCTACAGACGCCTCTTTTGGATGACAGCGCGCAAACGCCAGTGCAGACCAGCCTGCCGCCAAAGCCGCGCCCGGCGCAAAGGATAGCGCCAGCCGCCATCAATGCGCCTGATATGGAGATGGATCTCGGCGCCCAGAGCCGTGAGGCCGCCGCTCCGCAAGAGGCTCCGGCGGAGGTCGCGCAGGAGCAGGAGGCGCAAGCCCCCGAGGCTGCGGCCCCGGAAATTGTCACAGAAGCGGAAAAACCCTCTGCGTCCCCCGAGGTCACGAGCCAATGCGCCAGAACGGTCGGTGCGTCCACGCAGCCGGCCGGCCCCGCGCGCCGTTCCAGCGCCTGCGCCAGAGACACCCGACCCCGAGCCGGAAGAGCCACAGATCGATCCGGTGACAGCTGCGTTGAATGCCGCATTGATGGCAGGCGACGAAGCCCCTGCGGGGCCAGAGGCCGCAGCGGCACCTTTGGCAGAACAATTCATTCGTGGTATGCAACTGGCAATTGCAGAGTGTTGGAACCTTGGCGCCTTGTCATCGGCGGCCTTGTCGACGATTGTGGTGGTGGAGATGGAGCTGACACGTGATGGAAAACCCGTGGCCAATAGCATCAAGATGCTTGGTTTTGAGGGGGGAGATGAGATCAGTGCAGAGCGGGCTTTTGAAACCGCACTGCGTGCGATACAAGGATGCGGCGCACAGGGATTTGAACTGCCGAAAGACCAATTTGCAACTTGGCGGCGTGTGGAATTAACATTTAACCCAGAGAAAATGAGAGTGCGATGAAGCGATTGATCTATTTTGGTGTTTTGGCGTTTGGCCTTTGGACAGGTGCGGGCATGGCGCAAAATGGACCTNTGCGNATTGANATCACCGATGGGGTGATTGAGCCTCTGACCTTTGCGGTTCCGATGTTTGAAGCNGAAAATATTGAGGCGGTGACGATTGCCACAGAAATGTCGCGCATTGTGGCCACCGATTTATCCAGCAGTGGCCTGTTCCGCGAAGTGCCACCAAGCCGCTTTATCGCNCAGCGCAGCAGCTTTGCCGAGCCCGTGCGCTATCCTGATTGGCGCGCCATCAATACGCAGGCCTTGGTCACCGCCGCGGTCAAAACCACCAGCTTTGGCCGGCTGACCGTCAAGTTCCGCATTTTCGATATTTATTCTGGAGTGCAGTTGGGCAGTGGCATGCAGCTCAGCGGAAGCACCAAAGCTGTGCGCCGCATGGCCCATAAGGTGGCCGATCAGGTCTATGCGCGGATCACCGGTGAGGGGCCCTATTTTGACAGTAAGATCGTCTTCGTTTCCGAGTCTGGTCCGAAAGACCAGCGGCTCAAGCGTTTGGCCATCATGGATTATGACGGCGAAAATTTGCAGTTTTTGACCGGCAATGAGAATACCGTTCTCGCGCCGCGTGTCTCCAGTGATGGCAAGCAGGTGCTCTACACCAGCTGGGAGACGGGTTTTCCGCAGATCTATCAGCTCAACGTGCGCAGCGCCGCGCGCAAGCGGTTGCCGACACCGGATAATGGAATGGCCTTCTCACCGCGGTTTTCGCCCGATGCCAAACGCGTGGTTTATTCCTTTGAGCAGGGCGGCAATACTGATATTTATATGATGGAATTGTCCAGCGCACGTTCGGCACGGATGACGTCGAGCCCCTCCATTGATACGGCCCCAAGCTTTAGCCCCGATGGGCGCTCAATTGTTTTTGAAAGCGACCGCAGCGGCACGCAGCAACTCTATGTTATGTCAGTGGCGGGCGGCACGCCAAAGCGGATATCCTTTGGCAATGGGCGCTATGGTACGCCGGTCTGGAGCCCGCGTGGCGATTTGATCGCCTTTACCAAGCAAAGCAACGGGCGTTTTGGAATTGGTGTCATGCGCACCGATGGCAGTGAAGAACGGCTCTTATCGGCCTCTTTCTTGGATGAGGGGCCCAGCTGGTCGCCCAATGGGCGGGTGATTATGTTTACCCGCGAAACCCAAGGACCAAAGGGCGCGCCGAGCCTGTATTCGGTCGATATTTCTGGCAGGAACCTGCGCGCCTTGAACCTGCGCAGCCCTGCGTCTGATCCGTCTTGGGGCCCTGTTTTACCTTAGGCTAGGGGGCCTGATGATGCTATGTTTCTGTGAAAGGAGACCAACATGAGAACGATGTATCTGGCCCTCGCGGCTATGGTGACCCTCGCGGCCTGCTCCGATAGCAATGGGGGATACAACACCGCAGGGCTCGATGGTGGGTCCGGTTGGAACGACAATGAAATCAGCTCTGAGGATTTGAATGATCCGACCTCTGTGGCTTATTTCAAAAATTCCGTCGGCGATACGGTGTTGTTTGATGTGGATGAATTCACATTGAACACCGCCTCCAAAGCCGCTTTGGATATCCAAGCGGAATGGCTTCTCGGCAACCCCGGCTATGTCATCATTCTCGAAGGCCATGCGGATGAGCGTGGCACGCGCGAATACAACCTCGCGCTGGGCTTCCGGCGGGCGCAGTCGGTGCAAGAATACCTCGTCGCGCGCGGCGTTTCGGGCCTGCGCTCAAGACCCGCAGCTACGGCAAGGAGCGGCCTGTTGAAATTTGCAGCTCTGAGCGATGCTATGAGAAAAACCGCCGGACAGTGACCATTTTGACCCAGAGCTTGAGCTGATGCATCTGGGCCGCGCATTGATTTTGATCGCGGGGCTATCTGGTCCCGCCTCTGCCGACAGTTTGGCAGATATGCGTCAAGATCTTGCGGTCTATTGTATGAAACCAAACGCCTGCGCCTGGAGTTGACCGCCGCGCAAAAGGGCGGCTTTACCAATGATGGGGCGCTGTTGGATCGCACGGCAGCCATTGAAAACGAATTGCAGCGCTTGACCGGCCAGACCGAAGAGCTGGCCTACCGCATTTCTGCGATTGTCCGGGATGCGACCCAGAGAATTGCCATGCTTGAGGCGCGCATCTGCGCCATGGAACCGGGCTGTGTGGTGACGCAATTGGGCGCCACGCTCCCCCTTGGATCTGATTCGGGCTCAGGCTTGGATCTGGTTCTGCCCGGTGAGATATTAACGATATCAGAGCAAGCAGAGTTTGATGCCGCCAATGACATGCTGCTGTCTGGCGACACCGGCAGTGCTGCACAAATGTTCGAAGAATTCGTTAAGGCCTTTCCCATTGGCCCGCTGACGCAGCGGGCGCATTTGCTGCTTGGACATGCCTATATGGACAGTGCCGAGTTTCGTCTGGCGGCGCGGGCCTATCTAGAGGCCTATTCTATGGATGAGTCCAATGAGGTCGCGCCCTCGGCACTCTATCACCTGGCTTTGTCGTTTCACCGCATGGGCAATGCGCAAGAGGGGTGTTTGACCCTCAGTGAAGTTCAATTTCGCTATGCGCAAACAGAGGTTGCAGACGATGCCAAGCTGGCCGAGGCCGAGCTGTCCTGCCCATGAGCCTCGAGCCGCCACAGGACATCCTATCGCATCTCGCTGAGGTCTTTGCGCCGCTGCCAAAAGACGCGGTGATTGGGGTTGCAGTGTCGGGTGGATCTGATTCTGTCGCGCTGCTTCTGGCCTTGCGTGCCGCCATGCCTCAGGCGCATTTGTGCGCCGCCACGGTCGACCATGGGCTGCGGGCTGAAGCGAAGGAAGAAGCGCTTTGGGTCAACGCGCTTTGCGGCAAGCTGGGCGTCGCCCATACTACCCTAACGATAAGCGATCTGCCCAAGGGCCCCAATCTTCAAGCCCGCGCCCGCAGCGCGCGTTATGAGGCTCTGGCGGCCTGGGGGCGGGATATGGCGTGCNGCTGTATTTGTTTGGGGCACAGTCAGACCGATGTGGCGGAAAANTTTCTGATCCGCTTGGCCCGCGGCTCTGGCGCGGATGGTCTTAGCGAGATGCGCGGGCGTTGGACAGATCGCGACATGGACTGGCAGCGCCCCTTGCTCGCGTTCTGCAGGGAGGATTTGCAGGGTTTCTTGCATGCGCAGGGGCAGGGCTGGTGCAATGATCCAAGCAACGAAGATCCGGCTTTCATGCGTGTGCGGATGCGTCAGGCGGCGCCNGANTTAGAGGCGCTTGGATTAACGGGCCNTAGGCTGGCCGCAACCGCCACACGCATGCGCCACGTTCAAGAGGCTCTCGAATTTTCGACGCGAGGGCTTTGGCCGCAGGTGGCGCAAATTGATGTCACCGATGTGCTTTTCGATCGCGTGGCCTTGAGCCGCCTGCCGCGCGAATATATCGAGCGCATGGTGTCGGCTGCCCTCAATTGGATCAGCGGTCAGCCCTATAGGCCCCGAAATTCTG
>JGI20154J14316_10004857_pt1 | contig 10170 bp, 11 predicted proteins | sample COG_04_FD_14316 | JGI IMG/M metagenome (IMG submission 14316) | reverse complement strand
TGTGTATTTATACGTCTTTATAAATTATTTCTGTTTTTGAAACTGTGCCAAAAAGCATACTATAAATACTCAAGGTCCTTTAGTATAAAAATGAGTGACCCGGATGAAGAGAAGGGACTTCTACATATGAAGAGATCTAAGTATTTCAAAACAAACAAGCTCGTTGATATTGAGAGCTTCATCTCTAGGTCATATTACCTATCAGTTATCCTATTCTTACTATTGGGCATAACTATGGCTGCCACTGTACTCGCTGGGGTATACAAATCATCCCAGCTCACCGAAACAATCCTTATTACCGTCGCCGGACCGATATATTTGGTATTGTTTCTAATATTACTTTGTTGCGGACGTCAACCCATATTAAGGATAGCGTTAGTGCTAGTTGTAACCGCATTTGTAGCATTTATATCGGGATTTATTTCCGGAGCGAATTTGAAAATAGTCGCAATGTCACTATCTGATAATTAATATTTTACGATATTTAATCACAACTTTTATGTTAAATTTTACCATATATAAGATACTCGGAAATCATTCTAAGACACATGATTGTAATAAATAGGAATGGCGAACCAGAAACATTTGAACAGCAAAAGATATCGACTTTTGTAAAACACGCCGTTAACTTTAAACCCTCTTTGGAAACAGTCGATGTCTCAAAAATCGTTAAACAAGTAAACAAGGGTATTGCCGACAATATGAATACAGAAGAGCTTGCCCCGTACATTGCTGAAGTAGCTTCGTCGTACTCAACGGAATCCTATGAATATGGCATACTGGCTGGACGTATTGAAGTTATGACCTTGCACAACAATACACCGACCACCTTTACCGAAGCAATGCGTCGCTTAAAGGGCATCATGTCAACGGAATTCATGAACAAAGTAGAGGCGTTCGACTACAGTAGTTACATCAACCATCAGAACGACTACCAATACGACATTATCGGCTTGCGGACTCTGAAGCGTTCCTATCTCCTAAAGGATAACATGGGTATCGTGGAACGACCTCAGTACCTCCTCATGCGCGTAGCAGTCTTTCTAAGCAATTCCAGCGAACAGGCAATAAGCTTATACAACACCATCTCAGAAGGGTGGTACACGCATGCTAGTCCAACCCTCTTCAATGCCGGACTGAAACACAGTCAGTTAGCCAGTTGCTTCCTCATGTCCATGAAGGACGATTCGATTCAAGGCATCTACGAGACTTTACAGGACGTCGCTCTCATAAGCAAGTCCGCCGGGGGCATAGGTATATCTGTCTCCAACGTACGAGCGAAGGGAACGCCCATAAAGGGGACCAACGGTACCAGCAACGGTCTCGTTCCGATGCTTAGAGTGTTCAATTCAACCGCACGGTACGTTGACCAGGGCGGCAACAAGCGTAAGGGCAGCTTCGCCATATACATCGAACCATGGCACAAAGACGTCCAGGACGTACTCAAATTGAAACTAAATCACGGTGTCGAAGAAGAGCGAGCAAGGGATTTATTCTACGGACTGTGGATTCCAGATCTCTTTATGAAACGGGTCGAAGCAGACGCCGATTGGTCACTGTTTTGCCCCACAGAGGCGCCGGACCTACAAGATGCCTACGGCGATGAATTCGAGCGTCTGTATGAACACTACGAAGCTACGGTGAAGACACGAAAAGTGGTAAAGGCAAGAGATATTTGGTTCCAAGCATGTACGGCTCAGATCGAGACTGGGACACCGTACCTTCTCTACAAGGACGCTTGCAATCTTAAGAGTAACCAGCAGAACTTAGGGACCATACGATCGTCAAACCTTTGTTGCGAAATCGTAGAGTATCATGCACCGGATGAGACGGCGGTGTGCACACTGGCTAGTATAGCCTTGCCCAAATTCGTAACTCAACACGGGTTTAACTTTGACCGGCTGATTGAAATGGCAGGCATCGTAACAGAGAATTTGAATCTCGTCATTGACAAGACATCGTACCCTATTAAAGAAGCCGCCTACAGCAATCACAGACATAGACCGATCGGTATAGGCGTACAGGGGTTATCAGACGTGTTTCAAATGATGGGTTTCTCATACGATTCCAAAGAGGCAGCCGAGTTGAATCGTGATATCTTTGAATCGATATACTACGGTTCGGTCAAAAAGAGCGTTGAATTGGCAAAGCGGGACGGTCCCTACTCTACTTTCCAAGGGAGCCCCGCATCCAAAGGTCTATTCCAATTCAATCTATGGGGCATAGAACCTTCCCAGCGGTTTGATTGGGGACCATTACGCGTTGACATGATGAATCACGGGTTGCGTAATTCGTTATTGACCGCTCCGATGCCAACCGCTTCCAGTGCACAAATTCTGGGTAATACAGAATCCTTTGAGCCCCGAACATCAAACATGTACGTCCGACGCGTTCTGAGTGGCGAGTTCGTTATTGTAAACAAGTATTTGCAACGGACGTGTCAGAAAATGGGTCTATGGGACAAGAAACTGATTGATAACATCATCAAAAACAAGGGTAGTGTACAAGACACGGACTTACCGGACAACATAAAGCAGATCTTCAAGACGACATGGGAGATTTCGAACAAGACCATGATCGATATGGCAGCGGCTAGAGGTCCATATATTGACCAGAGTCAGTCCTTGAACTTGTATCTGGCTAGCCCGACGCATCAGCAGCTCTCTTCTATGCATTTCTATGGGTGGAAACGAGGGTTGAAGACAGGGGTTTATTATTTACGAACTCAACCAAAGGCGAGTCCTATACAGTTTACTTGCGAGTCATGTAGTGCTTAATTAGTTAATAACTTATACAAATGATTTGGTGTTACGCCCGACGCGTTTACACCTGGCAACTGTCGTACCTGCTGTAACGTACATACCATAAGCTCCGAACAATAATACTGATCGTATTCTGTCATGCTGTTCCGCAACGGCACAAAGAACATCATTGCGCCCGTGTAATCGTAGCTCTTACCGCACTGGTTTAACAAAAACGATACCATCTTCTGCTCTTCTTGCATCGATACATTGATTGGGACGTTAGCAGACTGTGCTTCATCTGCGATTCTATAAAACGGATTATTGTGTTGATATTTCAACAAACGATACGACAAAACGTCGCCCCATAATATATAAAAACATATGTGAAGTTTACCATCTTCTATATAGCGCTTGTAGCTGTTCGACAACGGCGTGTCTAGTGTGCAGAAATACGCATCCGCCTGCTCTTCGCTCCATGTGAACACGAATTCTGAATGACAAAAGGAGCCGCGCGTGCAATACGCCACAACCTTGTTGAACCAATTGTTGAAGATCCCCACGGGACGCGCAAACACCGCCTGTAGCATTTGGTAATAATAACCTATATATTTATACTATTTTTATTAAAATGAACCTTGTATTCGTATGTATATTAGCGTGTATATTCACAGCTGATGCTTACCCTCAGTGGTTCGAGGAGTATCAGGCTATACACCGTAAACTATATACTGTCGATGAGCAAAGAAAAGCGTACGACGTACTAGCACCCAAATACCACTTTGCTAAAAAGCATAATTATTCATTGAACCATCGATCTGACATAAACCATACTAAGAATGTATACTTTCGTACGGTAAAGCCTATTCGAAAAGATCCGGTAGGAAATCATCGATTGGGTCTGCCTCTTACCATGGACTGGAGAACGCATGGAGCAGTGACAAAACCAAAGAACCAGGGCTCATGCGGGGGTTGTTACGCATTTGCGGCAGCAGGGGCATTCGAATACTGGTATTGGAAGAAAACCGGTCAATTAAAGGACTTTAGCGTACAACAATGGCTAGACTGCTCCAAGCCAAAAAACTTTGGATGCGACGGTGGGGTCATGGCACCGGTTTTTGAAAAAGCGCGTGTGAAACCGGCTGGTACAGCCCGCTTCGATCCATATTTGCATAGAAATAGCAGGTGTATAGCTCCAACGCATAGACCGTGGCTTTTCGTTGATTCATACGCGGAACAGAGCGACGAGTGGCATTATCCAATTGAAAGCCATCTAGCACACAACCTGGTTCAATATGGTCCTATACCCGTAGGCATAGACTCCTCTAGTTGGCATCTACAACTATATGAATCCGGGATACTCAAAGCTTCAAAGTGTGGAAAAGACATAGACCATGCTGTGTTAGTGGTAGGATATACGCAAAAATATTGGATAATTAAGAATAGTTGGGGCACAGCATGGGGACAGCAGGGTTATTTTTATTTGGAAAGAGGAAGGAACGCATGCGGTATCAATTCCTATGCTTCATTTATTACTTCTGCTCACAGTTAAAATCACGCACATGCACCCACATTAATTCCGAGTACCGTAACATATTTAACTTTAAAACTATTCATATTCAAACAAAACAATTAAACAAGTACATTCTACCAAGTTATTCACGTATACAACAAAAAAAATTACACCAAACGCTCCACTCGTTCGAAAATGAGTACAAGAATCGGTTTAAACCAACAACGCATGCTCACGCACTGCCAGAAGCACCCGCATTTCGCCACCAATGTGCTACTGGAAGCCGCAAAGCTGTTCGATCTGTTTCACGTACAGATCCCATTCCCGGACACGGACGTTGAAGACACGCCCCTTTCGCAACTGCTTTCACGTGCGGCGCACCCCGTACATGGTCCAGCTCCAGCTCCAGCTACGGTTCCGGCACCAGCTCCAGCTACGGTTCCGACACCAGCTCCAGCTACGGTTCCGGCTCCGGTTACGACTCCCGCTACGGTTCCCAATCACGTACTAATGACCCAGGCGGAAGACGTGAAAACTCCCGAACAGGACGATGACGCGGTAACGCCGGTACAGTCCGATTCCGATGACGAGGTACAAATCATCGCCACAAAAAACGCAAAGCCGGTAAAGCTTAATCGCAAACTACCGTCCTCTGATTCGGATTCGGATTCCTCCTCCTCCTCCGAAGAAGAAGAAGAGACCGAAGAGTCTATAACGCGCAAAGACCTTTGGAAGTCGTACCAACTCTTGTACACCAACAAGTACCGTCTCGCACACTCGTACAACCAACGCGCACGCCCCGAAGGGTCCATGGATCACGACAAGGCTATCGAACGCCTCACAAAGCTGGTCGAGGATCGCGAACAGTTGCTCATGACGGAGTTCAAGTTGGACGACAAGGCTCTGTACAAAAAGCTCAAGGGCATGAAGCACTCGAAGAAAGACGCGATGATTCGCCCCATCGAGATCACGACGCCCACGAAAAAGCGTAAGCGAAGCGACCGAGACGAAGCTGGACCCAGCACCGACGACCGTCGCCCGAAGCGCAAAGCAACCGGGTGGATCTCACGGGACAATGTGACCCTCCGTAAAAAGTACCTAAACAACGGCGGTTCTGCTGAGAAGTTCAAACAACTCGGTGCCCTGGGTCTTTCTACCGAACAGCTTACGGCGATTCTCAACCTATAAAAGGGTATCGATGTACATTCAAATGCTAGAAGAATTCGCGTGGCTTCTTGCGTTTCTGTGCATATTGACTTGCACGCACTACCAATTTAGGTACTGCATCCCCATCACTTTGGTGACACTGAAACTGGTACAGACATGCTGTATTATGTTTGTGTTAAAGTTATACATTACCTACCGCGTTTATGGTGATAGTATAGACATTTCGCATCTTAATCGGTTCGTACAAGTGTTTCTTAATAATACAGATTTATAACATTATTCTAAAATTTTACATACTTCTCTACTCGTCCATAACCGAAATGGTGTACGGTAGTCGCTTAAGAGATCGTCGCTTCGGTTGTCGCGCTGGTTGGTATACTCTTGATCAATCTTGTTCAGTAAACATCGACTCTTGTACTCAGAATCGACGCTACCGATGATAAGATCGATGTCCTCTCTCAACGACTCAATCTCGGTATCCACACCGCTTAGAATCTCCATCATTCGTTCTTTTGTGCCCGCGCGTCGTGCTTGTTTAAGACGTAGGATGGTAGTCTCCACATCGATCTGACGCTTAACGATGTCGTTTACCTCGTTATCGTCGCCATTACGGAAGAACTGACGCATCTTATGCTTTATCGGTTTCTTAAGGATAACATCGTACCCGGTCACATCGTATTCCAACGTATGAAGTTCTGCGTTCTGGATAACCTGACATTTCAGTAGTATACTCTTCTTCTCGTCCGCGTACGCATCTCCGATATGCTTGAATTCAATCACCTCGCCTTCCAGATCCGTGCACAACAGAGTCTTGCTGCTGACGGTCACGGTTAGGTTTTGATAGACGGTGCTGAATACCGCACCGAGTGCGTTGCCGTACGCTACGGGTAACTCCTCCGCTGTCTGGATGTAATTGTACGTGCCGTTGCATGCATCCGACAGATTCCTCATAAAGTCGGTGTCGTGTTCTCCAATGCCAAACGCATGAATCGGAATATTCTCCTTTGACACCAGATCCACCAACGCCTGCTGGTCTGTCATCCCACTTGTCGCCTTCCCATCGCTGAGAAAGATGATAGAAACATCTTTATCCGGTTCACGCTTTGCTTGCTCGATACCCCGGAATAGACCGCCGGAGACGTTCGACCACCCGCCCGTGCGCATACCTTTAATTTGATCAATGATAATGTGCTTTTTGTCAGGAGTACACTGAGTCCAGTCGATGTCAACACTTGATTCGCTGCTGAAGGTGACCACGCTGACCTCATCGATCTCACGGAGAAATAACATCGAACGAATGATAGACTCCTTCGCGAGGTCGTTAGAACTTTCGCTCAAGTCCAACACGTACACGATGCGCTTTGCCGGTTTTTTCGCATCAATAACAGAGTTTGGGGTGATTTCGAGAAGAGTATGGAAAGAGTTAGACGAAAATTCGGTAAATTCACTGTGAAAACTGAACATATTTATAAAAGATTAGATATGCTTATATACGTCAAAATTCATTTGACAAAAGTTTTGAGATGCCATCGTCCACGTCCGAGGGTGAACTCCATACATAATCAAAGTACGACTTGTCGATGCTCTCGCACGCTACCTCGCTTGGATCATTGAAGTGTTGGACGTGCTCCAGATAGTCGTCCGAACGCTCACGGATGCGCTTGAATCGTACGTGCCATGGAGTATTCAGGTACACTATGGTGAAACCCTGCTCTTTTAACATCTTTGCTTCGTTCTCGTAACGAATGTCGTCCACCACAATGTTTCCAGACAATCGTTCCAAACGCTTGTTCAGGTCCTTTACCCATACGTCTTCGTCCAGACTACGACCAACCATACCAACCATGATATGGGATCCACGGTCAGACTTGTTGAATCGTGCCACGATATCCTTTATCGGTTTCGCCACAGAAACTTTCTTACAATGTGCCAATTGCGATACGATATGGTTAGACGCATAAGTCTTTCCACTGCCCATAGACCCACAGAACGCGATACGGTGCGATTTTTCTTGTATATTGCGGACAACGGACATGTTTTATTCAAAAAACGATGATATATATACTACGATTTCTTTTTGATCGGCAGTGTGAAATGGTCTTGAACCTTACGATCCCACATTTGCTTCATGTCAACCAACCCGGTCCATAACCCAACCACACACAACGCTAGAAAACCGATCGCGAATCGAAAAAAGTTCTTCGTTATGTCCATGTATAGTATATAACACCTCCCATGTCCGCATACATTTATATCCTCCATAATGTCGTAGAAGGCGGCTTTAAAAGGCGTCATACGTAGTATCTCCTCGCTCTCCTCGCATTTGCTGAAATCACCCAGCTTTGCACGTAGTCTAGCGTCTGTACATTGGTCGGTTTGTTTGTAAATTTCTGCCCGGTTGTATTTCTTTTCACGGCTCGACCAATGGCTTTCAAACCTACCGTACGAGCATATAGTCATTATCAAACAAGCGCTCCAGAACGATGTGAACCACCAGCTTCGCATAGTATACATAACATCGGTACATGTGTTTTATAGTCTAAAATATAATGTCAATTAGATTCTTAACAATTAGAATATATAAGTATATATTGATACCACACAGTAATTAAAATGAAACGTGTTCTCATTGCCCTATCCGCACTATTATTTGTAAACCATGTTGCCGCAGACCAAGCTGCTGTCATCGCCTCCCTTGGACAGGAATGCACAACCACCGGTCAGTATGCGAAGCTAGACGCTAATGGTGCTGCTGCGACGTGTACCGCTTGCGGCAAAGACGCGTTTCTATTAGGCTACTCAGTGGCGCTAGCAAATGGCGATGGGTTACATCCAGCATGTTGCTCTGAGTCAGGGGACATCGTGTGCCGCGCAATGATGACGGCGTACAAGAAGGGATGCCAAGCTACTGCTGACAAAGGAGCCGCTGCCACATGCACTGCTTAAATACATTATTATATTGTTTAAAAAAAATTAATCATATGTTATCTTTATCACGTTTATCGCGCTTACCGCTTACCGCTTACCGCTTACCACTCGATGTAGGGTACGTCTGGTTCTGTATTGGAACGCTTCTCGCTCTTCTTCCCTTCCAACAGGACAATTACGTTCTTGCCGAGGTCACATGAGATACCGTACATGTTCGGTGTGCTGTACGCGCGGAACGACACCTGGTACTTGACCACGGATCCGTGTGGAACGTATGCCAAATCATATGGTTCGAACCCGGTGCGCGTGCGCTTCCAGAATACCATACGGTTGTCTACGCTTTCGCCCTGTTCATTCTTGTACTGACCGCGACGTGCCGCACAGAACATGTTATGGTCATCGCCGTCCTGGTCCGTGTAATCCTTCAATGCGGACAGGGTTGCGGACTTGAGGAATTCATCCACTGCCTCCGTCTTGTTCTTCTTCGCCGCTTTGGTTGCCTTCTTCTTGTGGGATTCCATGCAACCCTTTGTGTTAAACGCCTTCGTCAATAGTGCGTTACATGTGTCTTCCACATACTTCACAAATTCTTGTTGCTTTCCCTCTTCATCAGGGAAGTGCTGTGCAACCTTTTCCGGAAGTCCGCATACCGTCTTCAGGTTGTACTTGTAGTTCGTCTCGTCTTTCCCGAACTTGCCGGTGTCTCCGCCGACCTTCGTGTCGCCAAACTGTAGGGACATGAACGGAGTGTTCACCTGGAGGGGATACTTACTGTCCGGATCACTCGTAAGAACAAGTTTGGGAAGTAAATCATCCTGTTTGGTCTTCGCCACAACAATGGTGCTGTCCACCGTCAATGCCTCGTGTGCCATATACAAGGTCTTTTTCATCTTTTTCGAGGTTTTTGGTTTTTCATTTGTTTCAGTTTCAACAGTTTCTTCCAGAGTGCGTTTGTTTGATTCGTTTGTGGTTTTCATTTGACTAAACATGATTGATTTGCTTTTATATAGATTCGGGTGCCTTATATACTCCATTTTTTATTTAATTTGTATTTTTACGATACCTAGGATCCGTGCGGGGCTTGTCGTAGAGTGTCGGGTGTAGAAGGACCTTTTACATATATATATGGACCCTCACCTAAAGGACCTTCGGCTTGCCGGCTTACCGCTCTGGCTTACCGCTCTGGCTTACCCATACCCTAACACTAACCATAAATTATTGAAAAATGTCCTATATATATGCTATCCAGATGTACTATAATGATACCAACACTCGAGAAAGTATACTATCACTATGCGAATACGCACGATGTCCTATACAACGACATAGTACTCCCTAACAACAAGTTACACAAATTGTTTAAAAGACTACGAATTAAGATACTTCCACTTGAGCTGGCTGCCCTAGTCCATGAACTAGACCCAAACAACTACGGGTACGTCACCTATCGGTCACTACGGTCGGTTATTACATAAACATTTCTTTATACAAACAATCCCTATGAGTGACCCAAAATCAACTATACCCTTTTTGTATACTGAAGGGTGATTGTAGTCCTCATTGTGTCCATTGTAAACGCTCTAATGGTGCGACATGCTACCACACTGTGTCTATGTTTATAGGCTAAAATTTCATTGTCCCTACTGACACCGTGCTATTTTCCCCTGCTGTGAACGGCACAAACATAATACATACAATACTATTACCGGCTTATGTCTATGTTAATCTGACATAAATGTATACTGTGTCAGCCTAGCTTTTAGCAGGTAAATAGTATTGTCATGATGTGTGGTGTAAAAAGGCTCGTAGTGGTGATGTCTA
>JGI20154J14316_10004849_pt1 | contig 10182 bp, 8 predicted proteins | sample COG_04_FD_14316 | JGI IMG/M metagenome (IMG submission 14316) | reverse complement strand
TGTTGGTTGCGGTGTTCTTTGTGCCCTCGTTGTCGCCCTACGCACAGAATGCGGCGGCGACGGTGATGTTTGTGGTGTTTGCGTTGACCGACTGGGCGGATGGGTATTTGGCTAGGAAACTCAATCAGACCTCCGCATTCGGTGCCTTCTTGGACCCAGTCGCTGACAAAATTTTGGTCTGTGCCAGTCTGCTGATTTTGGTGCATTTGTCCCGCGTGCACGTCGTCGTTGCCTTAATCATCATTGGTCGGGAGATCGCTATCTCGGCGCTACGCGAATGGATGGCGATTATTGGGGCCAACAAAAATGTTGCCGTCCATATGCTGGGAAAGCTGAAAACATCGGTGCAGATGGTGGCGATTCCTTTTTTGCTATGGAACGGTGACCTCTTCTACGTGATTGATACGCGGCTGATCGGTGACTGGTTGATCTGGATATCCGCTGTGCTGACCGTTTGGTCCATGGTGTATTACCTCCAAAAAGCCTTGCCTGCAATACAGGACCGTGTTGGCCGGTAGTCTGGACACCCGGCAGCGCCTGATCTTGGCGATGCCTTGGGTGTTCGTGCTGATTTGGAGCACGGGGTTCATCGTGGCGCGTTTGGCGATGCCACACGCATCGCCCATGACCTTTTTGTGCTGGCGTTACGCCTTCTCAGTCGTCTGTTTTTTTGTCTGGGTGAAGGCCGCTGGCTTGCGGTTTCCCAATACGCTCTCGGCGTGCGGGCACCTAGCGGTGACGGGCGTCTTGATGCACGCGGGTTATTTGGGTGGGGTCTGGGCGGCTGTGCACTTCGGCATGGGGGCTGGCCTGTCGGCGCTGGTTGTCGGCTTGCAGCCGGTCTTGACGGGTATCTGGCTATCGTATGCGGGCGATCGCGTGTCCGGACGGCAGTGGCTGGGTTTGGCACTGGGGTTGCTCGGGCTATTGATGGTGGTGGCGAACAAACTCACGCACGTGGGGGAGGTCAGTCCACTCACGTTGGCGCTGGTTACCGTGGGCTTGCTGAGTATCACCGTCGGGACGCTGTATCAAAAGCGTTACGTGAAGCCCTGCGACGTGCGCACGGCCAGTACCGTGCAGTTGATGGCGGCATTCCTCGTGACCATTCCGTTTGCTTGGCTGGAAGACAGCCCCTTGGTCTGGGTGCCTGATCTGGTTATCGCCATGACTTGGTCGGTGTTGGCGTTGACTTTGGGCGCGAGTTCGTTGCTGTACCTGCTCATACAAAGAGGGGCCGCTGCTGCGGTGTCTAGCCTGATGTACTTGGTGCCACCTTGCACGGCGTTGGTTGCGTGGTTCTTGTTTGATGAAGCCCTGACGTTCATGACCGTGTTGGGCATGGCGGTAACGGTAACGGGCGTCGCCTTGGTGCGGCCAAAGGCCGTTAAAGCCACGTAAAATCGGCGCGCCGCCCGCCGGCGATATCTTCTTTTGTTACGGATAAAACTTATGAAAACTCACAAAATTGCAGTCATTCCTGGCGACGGTATCGGTGTAGAAGTGATGCCAGAGGGCTTGAAGGCCTTAGAGGCTGCGTGCAAGCGCTTTGGTATCGCGCTGACCTACGAACATTTCGACTGGGCAAGCTGGCCTTATTACGAGCAGCACGGAAAGATGCTGCCCGATGATTGGAAGGCGCAACTGGCTGGCGTAGATGCCATCTTTTTTGGTGCCGTGGGTTGGCCAGCGAAGATGCCCGACCATGTCTCGTTGTGGGGCTCTCTGCTGCAGTTTCGACGTGAGTTTGATCAGTACGTCAACCTGCGTCCTGTGCGACTAATGCCCGGCGTGATCGCGCCAGTCGTTCGTCCAGATGGCAGTCCGCGCGAGCCTGGTGAAATTGACATGATGATTGTTCGTGAGAACACCGAGGGGGAGTACTCGTCTATCGGTGGCCGCATGTATGCGGGCACGGAGCGCGAAATTGTGATGCAAGAGACGGTGATGTCACGCCATGGTGTGGATCGTGTCTTGCGGTTTGCCTTTGAGCTCGCGAGCAAGCGCGAGGCCAAGCACGTGACCAGCGCGACCAAGTCAAATGGCATTGCCATCACCATGCCTTATTGGGACGAGCGGTTTGCAGAAATGTCCAAGGCCTATCCGAGCATGCGCACGGATCAGTTTCACATTGACATTCTGTGTGCCCACTTTGTGCAGCGTCCCGACCGCTTCGACGTGGTGGTGGCCAGTAATTTGTTTGGCGATATCTTGAGTGATTTGGGCCCCGCATGCACGGGCACCATTGGCTTGGCGCCCAGCGCCAACCTGAATCCTGAGCGTACCTTCCCGTCTTTGTTTGAGCCGGTGCACGGCTCAGCGCCGGACATCGCCGGTCAAAACATTGCCAACCCAATCGGGCAGATTTGGTCGGGCGCGATGATGCTTGATTTCCTTGGGTATACCGAGGCGCATGACGCCATACTGGGGGCGATCACGGCGGTCTTAGCGCCTGAGAGCGGTGCTCCGCGCCCTCGAGATTTGGGCGGCACTGCATCAACGCAAGACGTTGGGCAAGCGATTGCCGATCGAATTCTGGGTTAACATTACGTCTGAGAGCCGCCGTGAATAAGGGTTTTACCGATGTTCAGGTGGTTGACAGGTCGCACCATCATTGGGTGTAATCACTTTCGCAACAAAATTTAAAAAGTTTTTTTATTTTTGGAAGCGACAAATATCGTGGATACAATCCTGCGTACCGTAGGTACTATTTAATCTAAGGAGTTAGCGTGAATAAAACAGAATTGGTTGAGCACATCGCTAAGGCGACCGATACATCAAAAGCCGCAGCCGCGCGTTCATTGGACGCCATGGTGGATGCCGTTCGTAAGACCCTCAAAAAGGGCGGCACGGTGTCGTTGGTTGGTTTCGGAACCTTTGCCGTTGGCAAGCGTGCTGCTCGCACAGGTCGTAACCCACGTACAGGGGATACAATCAAGATCAAGGCAGCAAAAGTGCCTAAGTTCCGTCCAGGTAAAGGCTTGAAAGACGCGATTAACGGTCGTTAATCTGCGGTTTGCAAGCGGTGGGGTGCTTAGCTCAGTTGGTAGAGCGGCGCCTTTACACGGCGTAGGTCGGCGGTTCGAGACCGTCAGCACCCACCACCACATTAAAAGGCGAACGTTGTTCGCCTTTTTCATTGCGCGGTACCATTACGGGTAGTGAACCCCTTTTCTGATTTTTAGCGGCCTCAAGGAATTTCCAGCATGTTTGAAACAATCCGTCAAAGTAAAAGTGTGATGGTATTTTTGCTAGGCCTGCTGGTCGTTGCATTTGTATTTGTTGGCGTCAGCGGTTACACGCAGCTCGACAGCGAGGGTCCGGTGGTCGCCGAGTTGGAGGGCGTCACCATTACACAAGCGCAATGGGACCGTGCGCATGACTTTGAGATTGAACGCCTGCGTCAGGCGATGCCGCAATTGGATGTCAAATTGCTCGGATCGCCAGAAGCGCGTTATGCCACCCTAGAGCGCTTGGTTCAGGACGAACTGATTGCAGCCGCTGTGCGTGAAGACCGTGTGGTAGCCGGTGAGGCTGCCGTTCAAAATGCGCTCCGCAACGATGATTGGCTGAATGCGCGCCGCGATGCGAGCGGCAATTTGAATGTCGAGCAGGTGCGTGAGGAGTTGGCACTGCGTGGCATGACCGATGAGGCCTACGCCGCGCAACTTGCGTATGGCTTGTCGGTGGCACAGATCAGCGGCGGTATTGAGGGAACAGGCTTTGGATTGCCCGTGGCAGCAAAAGCGACGCTAGACGCCTACTTTGAACGCCGCCAAATCCAGTATGCGCGCTTTAATCCAAGGGACTTCACCAAGGAAGCGACGGTTACCGATGACGAGGTCAAGGCCTTTTATACCGATAACCAAGCCAACTTCATGGCGCCAGAGACCGTCGATGTGGCCTATCTGGTGTTAGACCAAGCAGAAGTCGCCAAATCGATAGAAGTCAGTGACGCTGACTTGCTGGCCTACTACGAGCAAAACAAGTCGCGCTTGTCAGGTGCGGAAGAACGACGTGCGAGCCACATTCTGCTGAACCTAGAGAAAGACGCGGCACCTGATGCCGTCAAGGCCTTAGAGGACAAGGCCAACGCGTTGCTGGCAAAAGTGAAGGCCGATCCCGCATCGTTTGCTGCCGTAGCCAAAGAAAATTCACAGGATCCTGGCTCCGCGCCACAGGGCGGTGACCTCGGCTTGTTCGGCCGTGGGGCGATGGTTCCCGCCTTTAATGATGCCGTGTTTGCGATGAAAAAAGGAGAGATCTCCGACATTGTGCGTACGGATTTCGGCCTGCATATTATTCAAGTGACGGACATCAAAGAGCCGCCGATTAAGCCATTTGCTGAGTTGAAGGCGCAGCTTTTGGCTGACCAACAATCCGCGCAGGCGATGAAAAAATATGCAGAAATTGCTGAGACCTTTAGCAACTCGGTGTACGAGCAGGCGGACAGCTTGGAGCCGACGGCTGAAGCGCTTGGGTTGCAGGTCCGTGTAGCAAAGGGTGTTTCGCGAGCGGGGCCGGCAGACAAAAATGACGAGCCTGTTTGGTCAAATTCCAAGTTGCGCGAGGCCGTGTTTTCAGCCGATGCGATTGAGAAAAAGCTCAATACAGCTGCGGTTGATATTGGTGAGTCCCGCTTGGTGGCTGCCCGCGTAACAGCGCATCAGTTGGCACGTGTTAGAACGCTGGATGAGGTGGGTGTGCGCATACGCGGCCTGTTAGTGGCACAAAAGGCCGCTGCCTTGGCCGCCGCAAAAGGTAAAGAGGCGCTAGAGGCATGGCGTGGTGGTAGCCAAGATGCGGTAGACAATGTTGCGCTGAGCAAGCTGGTGACGGTGTCGCGTGATACGCAGGTTGACGTACCCGCGAACCTGATCATCGCTGCGCTGCGCGTCGACGCTCAAAAGCTCCCCGCTTGGACATCAGTTGACCAAGGCTTGCAAGGTTTCGTGGTGCTAAAAGTGACGGGTGTTGAAAAGCGTGCAAGCGTTGCAGAGGCACAAGCCAAGCAAGAGATTGAACAGTACGCACGCGCATGGACTAGCTCAGAGTTGAAGGCCTATGTGAACCTGTTGAAAGCCCGATTCAATGCAACTATTCTGGTGCCGAACCCCAGCGAAGCGGTGGCGATTGCTGGCTAAAAATACCGGCGCAATTACGGCATTTGCGGGCGATTGACACCAACGCCGATGCTATAATTTCGGTCTACGGTGGCTGTAGCTCAGTTGGTAGAGTCCCAGATTGTGATTCTGGTTGTCGCGGGTTCGAGCCCCGTCAGTCACCCCAAAATGAAAGCCCTTGAAGCGCATGCTTCAAGGGCTTTTTTAATGCGGTGTTTCGGCCCTACATGAGGTCCACATAGGGCCGCCTTTCACGCCAACGCCATTAGTCGTTAAGCAAGACCAGTTTGCCGCGAACCGCACGCTGATCCATGATGTCAAAAGCCTCTAACAGGCTGGTCATTGGCATCGTGTGTTGCACGGGTGGCTTTATCTTCCCCTCTTTGACCCACACCATCAGCTCTTCCAGCATGGCGGTATTTGCTTTGGGCTCACGCTTCGCGAAATCCCCCCAGAACACGCCGACAATCGATGCGCCCTTTAACAAGGGTAAGTTGAAGGGCAGTCGGGGTATAGGGCCGCTGGCAAAGCCCACGACGAGGTAACGCCCACGCCAAGCGATTGATCGGAATGCGGGCTCGGCGTAGTCGCCGCCAATCGGGTCGTAGATGACATCAGGGCCGTTGGGGCCGCAGGTCGCCTTGATCGCCTCGCGCAAAGTGCCTGTTGGCGCATGTACGCTGTAATTGATGGTTTCGTCCGCACCGAGGCTGGTGCAGAAAGCACATTTTTCATCGCTGGATGCGGCGGCAATGACACGGGCACCGCAGGCCTTGGCAATTTGTATGGCAGCGCTACCCACGCCACCCGCCGCGCCGAGGATCAGAACCGTGTCGCCCGCCTTAAGTTGGGCGCGATCAAGTAGCGCGTGGTGCGACGTGGCGTAGGCCATGATGAACGCAGCCGCTTCAGGCAAGGGAAATGACGCTGGCAGCGGCACGCAGAGGGCTGCTTTCACACTGGTATGCGTTGCGAATGCGCCGACCCCAGGCAAACAGGCGACGGCTTGGCCGATGGTGAGTTGTTTGACATCTGCGCCAACGGCGACCACGTGGCCGGCAAACTCCGCGCCCGGAATAAAGGGCGGTGGCGGTTTGATTTGATATTTATTTTGGACCATCAAGAGGTCAGGGAAATTCAGGCTCGCTGCCCGGATCTCCACCACCACCTCGTCGGCGGCAGGCTGAGGGGTGGGTAACTCCACCCAGGCAAGGGACGATACGCCCGTGGGCTCTTTGCATTGCCATGCGTACATGTGCGATAGCTCCTAATGAACGGCTGTTTTCAGCTTCTGAGACGACATCCGCCTCAGATCAACCCTCCCATAATACGAAGGCTTTGGACACTTGTGTGTCGCACGCTCGAAACTGCCCCTACAATTTCACCATGAATATTTTGCTGAGTAACGATGACGGTTTCAATGCGCCGGGCCTGCAGGCACTCTATGACGCATTGCGGTCGTTGGCCGATGTCAACGTGACCGTCATTGCACCAGAGCACAACAACAGTGCCAAGTCGAATTCGCTCACGCTCAATGCCCCCCTTTATGTGCATGAGGCTAGCAATGGCTTCCGATACGTGAACGGGACGCCGGCGGATTGTGTGCACATCGCGCTGACGGGTTACTTGGGTTTTCGTCCTGATCTGGTCGTCTCCGGCATCAACAACGGCGCCAACATGGGTGACGACACCATCTATTCGGGCACGGTGGGTGCAGCGATGGAGGGGTATCTGTTCGGCATCCCCGCCGTGGCCTTTTCTCAGGTTGAAAAAGGGTGGGCACACCTGTCCGATTCGGCGCAAAAGGCCGGCGACTTGGTCGCTTTGCTCATGAAGGACTTGCCCACGCAAGGCGTTCAGCAAGCCGCTACGATGTCGCCCAACGGCGACACGGACGCGTCGGGCGTGGCACCTGCAGAGTGGCCTTGGCTTCTTAACGTAAATATCCCCAACCTCGCGTATGCCGACTTGGGAGCGTTTGAGCTGACTCGTCTGGGCAGACGCCACGCGGCGCAGGCCGTGATTCAACAAGCAAGCCCACGCGGGGAAACCATGTACTGGATCGGTCAAGCGGGCGAGGCCCGCGATGCAGCGCCAGGGACCGACTTTCACGTCACGTCGGTTGGGCGGTGTTCAATCACCCCTTTGCACGTTGATTTGACCCACCATAAAGACCTGCCCGCTTGGCGCAAGCGGTTGGATACGGATGCCGTGGCATCTGCGTCCTGAACAAGCCCGTTTTATTGCACGGCTATGGCTGAAGCACCGAAACCCCCGCCTGAGAAAAAATGGTTGTCGGCCTCATTTCGCCAGCAGCCTGGCGGGCAGCGTATACCGGCGTCTTCCCCGGCAGCGACCAGGGCCCAAGAGCCGCAGGCCAAGCTCTACGCACAGGGCGGTGCCGCGCCCACAGGAACAGGTTTGGATTCCAGCCGCATTCGTTCCAACATGGTGCAGCGCCTGATCGCGCAAGGTCTTGACTCCGAGGTGGTACAAAACGCCATGCGACAGGTCGAACGCCATCGTTTCGTTGACTCGGCGTTGGTGAACCAAGCCTATGAGGACACCAGCCTACCGATTGGACTGGGTCAGACGATTTCTAAACCCAGCGTCGTGGCGCGCATGTTGTCATTGCTCTGTGAGGGGCGCGAGGTGCCGTTGGGCCGTGTGTTGGAAATAGGCACGGGTTGCGGCTATCAAGCCACCGTCATGAGCTATTTGGCCAAAGAGGTCTACTCGATTGAGCGACTGAAAGGGCTGCATGACAAGGCGCGCGCGAACCTGCGGCCGTTACATCGTGCTAACGTACACCTGTTGTTTAGCGATGGTTTGTTGGCCTTTGAAAAAGGCGCGCCCTATGCGGGTATTGTGTCCGCGGCAGGGGGGGATAATATCCCTCAAGCGTGGCTGGACCAGTTAGCGGTTGGTGGCCGCTTAATTGCGCCGTGTCAGACGGGGCCTGGCCAGCAAAGCCTGGTCGTTGTAGATAGAACGGACCAAGGCTTTGTGAGTCGAACGCTTGAACCTGTTCTTTTTGTACCTTTAAAATCAGGTACAGCGTAGTGTGTCTAAGCGTAGTGTGTCTAAGGAGTTTTATGACCAGTCAAGATCGAATGAAGTTGGGGTTTTTTGAGCAGCCATGGCTGCGCCGCGGCTTTTTGGTGGTCTTGACGGGGGTACTCGTTGGGTGCGCCCAAGGCAACATCGGTCGTGCACCGGTTGAGTCGCGGTCGTTGCCAAGGGGTAGCGCTGCGCCGTTGGCCGATGGGCAGTACCGTGTGCAACCCGGCGATACGCTTGTACGCATCGCCGCGATGTATAACCAAAATTGGCGTGATCTGGCGACTTGGAATCAACTGAGCGACCCGGATAGCTTGGAGGTTGGGCAGATTTTGCGGCTGTCTGCGCCACGCAGCGGCTCTGGTGTTGCTGCAAAGCCAGCTCCCGCACCAGCACCAACACCAGCACCAACACCGGTTCAACGCGCAGAGCCAGCGTCCGAGGGCGTGGTGGTTCAGCCCGTTAAGTCTGCGCAAGTGCAATCGACACAGGTCAAGCCCTTGGAAAAGCCTGTGGACCAAGCGGCCTTGGGTGACCCACCCAAGCCGGCCGTCTCTGACGTGCCAGACACAGCGAAGGCCAAGTTGGTATCCGGTTTGAATCTGCGGTGGCCGACCAATGGTGAAGTGATTGCCACTTATGACGAGCAGACGAATAAAGGGATTGGTATTGCGGGCAAGGTAGGCGACCCGGTGTTGGCAGCGGCCGATGGGCGCGTCGTGTACGCAGGCTCTGGTTTGCGTGGTTACGGTAACTTGGTGATCCTCAAACACGACGACACCTTCTTGACTGCCTACGCGCACAACCAAGCCTTATCGGTGCGAGAAGATCAAACGGTGAAGCAGGGCGAAAAAATAGCGGAGATGGGTAGCTCTGACGCCGACCGCGTGAAGTTACATTTTGAGGTCCGCCAACTGGGTAAGCCGGTTGACCCATTGATATTTCTTCCCCAGCGCTAAGACGGTGCGATTAGGTGGCCGTGTCCTGCGACAATAGCGGGATGAGTGAAGCCGTCGATAACAGCCCTATACACCCCCCCGCCGTCGCCCTGAAGGCGACTGAGCAGCAATCTGCATCTACTGCCAGTACACGCCACGTGGCGCCTGATCGTGGGCAGCGTCCTAGCGACTGGCTGTATGTTCATGCCATGGACTTGAATGCCCAAGGCGTTGGGCACCGTGAGGATGGCAAGGTGGTTTTTATTGATGGTGCCCTACCCGGAGAGTGGGTCACCGCCCAAGTGCATCGCAAAAAAAGCAATTGGGAAATGGCCTCTTTAAGTGCCGTGCAAGAGCCATCATCGCAGCGCGTGGCACAACCCAAATGCCCACATTTTGGTTTGCACGCTGGCAGTTGTGGCGGCTGCAAAATGCAACACTTGCAACCGACGACGCAAGTGGCCATCAAACAGCGTGTTTTAGAAGACAACCTGTGGCACTTGGGCAAGGTAAAGCCCAACTTCATATTGCGCGCTATTGAAGGGCCTACTTGGGGTTATCGGTTCCGTGCGCGCTTGTCTGTGCGCTATGTTGCCAAAAAGGGCACGGTGTTGGTTGGCTTTCACGAGCGCAAGAGCCGGTATGTAGCGGATATGGCGAGCTGTGCGGTACTGCCCAAACATGTCAGCGACTTGTTGCTCCCCTTGCGAGACCTGTTCATGAGTATGGCGGCACGTGCGTCTTGCGCGCAGTTAGAGGTGGCGTGTACAGAGACGCAAACGGGCTTGGTTTTGCGCCATTTGGAGCCACTTAGCGATGACGATAAGCAGCGCTTGAGAGCGTTTGCAATTCGTCACAGTGGTGAGGGCCCCTCGGATACCCCATCAGCGTCGCCGTTGCCACGCATCATGTGGTACCTGCAATCCAAGGGTCCCGACACCATTACGTTGCTGGATGAGGGAGATGAAGACTTGTTTTATGAGTTGCCCGCTTACGGGGTTCACATGCCCTTTAGGCCAGCTGATTTCACCCAAGTTAATCCCTACATCAACGAGGTGCTG
>JGI20154J14316_10004847_pt1 | contig 10188 bp, 10 predicted proteins | sample COG_04_FD_14316 | JGI IMG/M metagenome (IMG submission 14316) | reverse complement strand
ATACACCCTTTTTAGAAAATAAAATTTTTAATATGCATCAATCTGAAACAGACATGATGCGTTATATCAAAAGATTGGAACGAAAGGATTTAGCTTTAAATCATTCAATGATTTCTCTAGGTTCTTGTACCATGAAACTAAATGCCGCCTCTGAAATGTTGCCTTTAAGCAATCCGCAATGGGGAAACATTCACCCATTTGTCCCCTTAAATCAAGCGGAAGGATATCAAGAAGTATTAAAAAAATTAGAACACCAATTAAATATCGTAACCGGATTTGCAGGTACCTCTCTTCAACCAAATTCTGGAGCACAAGGAGAATTCGCAGGACTAATGACCATACGAGCATATCACTTAGCGAACGGAGATGCACATCGAAATATCTGTATCATTCCTGCTTCTGCACACGGAACAAATCCAGCATCTGCTGTTATGGCAGGTATGAAAGTGATTGTAACCAAAACCGCAGAAAACGGAAATATTGATGTAAATGATTTGCGTGAAAAGGTCACTTTTCATTCAGCAAATTTAGCCGCATTAATGGTAACCTATCCATCTACTCACGGTGTTTTTGAAAGTGAGATTCAAGAAATTACTAAAATTATCCATGAACACGGTGGACAAGTTTATATGGACGGTGCCAACATGAATGCACAAGTAGGGTTGACAAATCCGGCTACTATTGGAGCTGATGTTTGTCACTTAAACCTTCACAAAACCTTTGCCATTCCACATGGTGGTGGTGGTCCAGGAGTAGGCCCAATTTGTGTAGCACCACAATTGGTTCCCTTTTTGCCTTCAAATCCGATGATAAAAACTGGTGGAGAAAAAGCAATTACAGCCATTTCTGCAGCGCCTTGGGGTTCTGCTTTAGCCTGTTTAATCTCTTATGGATACATTACAATGTTAGGCGCAAAAGGATTGACAGATTCCACAAAAATAGCCATCTTAAACGCCAACTACATCAAAGAACGCTTAGACAATTACTATCCCACTTTATACACGGGAGAAAAAGGTCGTGCTGCCCACGAAATGATTATTGATTGTCGTGATTTTAAACAAAACGGTATTGAAGTCGTAGACATTGCAAAACGTTTAATGGATTATGGTTTTCATGCACCAACGGTTTCTTTTCCTGTGGGAGGAACGATGATGATAGAACCTACAGAATCTGAAAGTATCGCAGAATTAGATCGTTTTTGTGATGCCATGATTTCGATTCGTGAAGAAATTAAAAATGCGACAAAAGAAGATGACAACAATCCTTTGAAAAACGCACCACACACTCAAGAGATGTTAACTGCTGATGCATGGGAGTTTCCATACACAAGAAAGCAAGCAGCCTTTCCATTNGCCTATATTGCAGACAATAAATTTTGGCCAACCGTTCGAAGAGTAGATGACGCTTTTGGTGACCGAAACTTAATTTGCTCTTGCAACCCAATTGAAGATTATATGTAATTCATAAAACCTAGAAGTACACTAAAACCGTTTCATTTATGAAACGGTTTTTTTTGGTTCCTATTTAGAACTCGCGTCCGCAAATCTTCAGCAAAAAAAAACTCTAACAAATGAATGTTAGAGTTTGTATTTTTTACAAGTATAAAAAGATTACTTTTTATGCTTTGCGTATTTGCTTTTAAATTTATCGATACGACCTGCTGCATCAATTAGTTTAGATTTACCAGTGTAAAATGGGTGAGATGTTCTTGAGATCTCTAATTTTACTAAAGGATACTCTACTCCTTCAACTTCTAAAGTTTCTTTAGTGTCTGCAGTAGAACGCGTTATAAATACATCTCCATTAGACATATCTTTAAAAGCCATCATTCTGTAATTTTCTGGATGAATTCCTTTTCTCATTGTATATAATTTTAATACTTTAATGTTATGTTTGCAATAGTAAAATTGGTAAAGCTTTACTAAATCTCTAAATAACTGTTATCCGCTATTTTGAGGATGCAAATTTAACGTTATTTTTCAATTTACAAATAAATAAATTGTTTTTATTTGATATCTTAGAGCTTTAAAGTACAATTATGGGGATTTAACAGATTAAAAAATGTTTTTTGACCTCTTTTTTTGAATATTTACAGAACAAAAACATAGAAATTTTTATCTCAAATGAAAAATTATTTGACTCTTATCACTCTTTTTACGCTTCTAATACTAAGTACTTCATGTTCTGAAACGTATAAATTTACACTAGAAACTCCTAAAACAGTTGCTATAAATGGAGATGCTACTTTTAAAATATCAGAAAACAACAACCGTCCAATTGATAGCGTTCAGTTTTTTGTGAATGGAAAACAAATTCCAGCAACCAATCTCACTTCAACATACAATACTTCGGATTTAGGTTTCGGAAAACATTTTGTTGTGGCCTTGAGTTTCTACCCAGGAAAAACAAATAAGTCAAAAGGTTCTTTTGAAATTTTTCCTACAGAAAAGGCGACTATCTATGGATATAAAGTTATCAATACCTACCCGCATGACAGCACCGCATATACACAAGGCTTAGAGTTTCACAATGGTTACTTATATGAAACTACTGGGAGAAGAGGGCAATCTTCATTAAGGAAAGTTGAATTAACAACTGGAAAGGTTTTACAAAAAATTGCTTTGGTAAATAAATATTTTGGTGAAGGAATGACCATTGTTAATGATAAAATTCATTGGTTGACCTGGCAAAATAAAAAAGGATTCACCTATGATTTGGAAACTTTTAAACAAGAAAAAACCTTTAAATACGGTAAAAGTAAAGAAGGCTGGGGATTGACGCACAACGAAACCGAACTGATAAAATCTGATGGAACCCATAAAATTTGGTTTTTAAACCCTGAAACACATGAAGAAAAACGTTCAATTCAAGTATATACAAAGGGGCGCGCTTTGGATAATTTAAATGAATTGGAATACATTGATGGTAAAATTTATGCAAACAAATACCTCAACAGCGCTATTATCATTATCAATCCGGAAACGGGCGTTGCAGAGGGAATTGTAAACTTGAAAGGCCTGACAAAAGAAATGCAAAAAACTCAAAAACTGAAACCCGAAGATGAAGTTTTAAATGGGATTGCCTATGACACTAAAAACAATCGTCTTTTTGTTACCGGTAAAAACTGGGGGAAATTATTTGAAATAGCACTTGTAAAAAAATAATAAAAACCCAATTAGACAGTTATCCTTTTAAACCATTTCACAAATTATCGGGATCTTTAAGAGACCAAAATAAAATCATGCGCTATCTCCTATTATTCATCGTCTCGTTTTCTCTTATTGCCATTAGCTCATGTAGAAAAGATTTCTCTACAACACCAAGTTTCGGAAAACTAGAATTTTCTAAGGACACTGTATTTTTAGATACTATTTTTACGAATATTGGTTCTGCGACNTACAATCTAAAAGTATACAACAGAAGCAATAAGGACATTAGTATTCCAAGCATTCAATTAGAAAATGGCATGATGTCTAANTACAGATTGAATGTTGACGGTATCGCTGGAAAGGAATTTAATGAAATCAGTATTTTGGCAAATGACAGCATGTATGTTTTTGTGGAAACGACCATCGANTTTTCAACCATATCCGATCCGTTATACACCGACAGAATTTTATTTGACAACGGTATGAATCAACAAGATGTGGATTTGGTAACTTTGGTTCAAGACGCCAACTTTATTTTTCCAGGAAGAGATCCATTAACTTTGGAAATTGACAAACTTACTATTGACGGTGAACCAACAAGCATACAAGGACGGTTTTTAGAAGATAGTGAACTTGTTTTCTCAAATACAAAACCTACGGTTATCTATGGATATGCAGCGGTCCCATCTGGCAAAACATTGACTGTTGACGCGGGTGCAAAAATACATTTTCATGATAATTCTGGATTGATTATTGACGACAATGCTTCTTTAAAAGTAAACGGAACGATTTCCGAGAAAGTAGTTTTTGAAGGTGACCGACTGGAAAATAGTTTTAGTAATGTCCCCGGACAATGGGGAGTAATTCTAATACGCCCAGGAAGTATAGACAACAACATACAACATGCCATCATAAAAAACGGTTTGGCTGGGCTTTTGGTTGGAGATGCATTAGGCTCAGACAAGGATACAAAACTAACACTAGAGAATACAGAGATCTACAACCATGGTGCTTATGGCATCTGGGCCAGAGACAGTGAAATCATCGCATACAACCTTGTGATTGGGAGTGCCGGTTTTGCCTCTTTAGCAACGACCATTGGAGGGGAATACAATTTTATACATTGTACTTTTGCAAATTACTGGAGCCGTGGAATTCGACAATTGCCTGCCGTTTTAGTAAATAATTATCAGGATAATACAGATGAGAACGGTCAAGAAACTCGATTTGTGAAAGACTTAGTTTCGGCTAATTTTACGAATTGTATTTTTGATGGAAATAGTAATATTGAATTTGTTTTAAGTAAAGCCGAAGGAAGCGACTTTAATTATGCTATCGTAAATTCAATGCTTACATTTAATGATACCAATGGTGCTTTTGTAAACAACGCTGAATTGGATTTTACCAATCCCAATTATCAAAACAACATTATTAACGGTGTGCTTCATTTTAGAAACCCACAAGAAAATGATTTCATGATTGGGCAAGATTCAGATGCAATTGATAAAGCTAGTTCAACGCTTTATAACTTAGACCTTTTGGGAGTCGACAGAAGTATAAACCCAGATATCGGTGCCTATCANCATATTATTTTTGAATAAGATATACTTGCCTTTTCAGTAATAAAAATAGTTANANTTTCATCTTTCTTGAATCAACAATCAACAGGCTTTTAACTTGCTTCTTCTTTCTTNCTTTTTAAGTAACTCACGAAGCTCGCTGCNGTAATTACACTCCAAAGNCCACGATACATCCAAATATCAATTTCAATTCCAAAAACTATTTTAGAGTCACTGTTATTAACAAAAGTCATCACGATAATGACAGTCCCAATAACGGTCCAAACTAAATTCCAGATATTACTTCTCATAAAGTCTTTTTTTAATCTAATTCTTGTTTGTAAACAACACCGTTTTTCATCACAAAAACAACATTCTCCATAGTTGCGATATTTTTGATTGGATCCTCGTCAACAGCAATGATATCGGCAAAAAAACCTTTCTTAATTTGTCCAATTTCGTTAGACATTTTTAACAACCTTGCATTGGTAATAGTTGCAGATTGAATAGTTTCGATTGCTGGCATTCCAGCTTCAACCATAAAACCAAACTCTTTACCGTTATTCCCATGTTTAAAAACACCTGCATCCGTTCCAAATGCAATACCTACTCCTTTCTTATAAGCTTTTGCAAAAGTTCCTTGAATTTGTGGACCAACCGCTAGGGCTTTAGGGACTACGATTTCAGGATAAAATCCGGATATTTTTGCTTTCTCCTCTACCTCTTTTCCTGCAGTTATTGTAGGAACTAAATAAGCATCGTGTTTTATCATGAGCTCCATAGTTTCATTACTCATATAGGTTCCGTGCTCAATGGTTTTAACACCACCCATAATGGCCCTTTGCATTCCCTCATCACCATGTGCATGGGCTGCTACGTACATTCCGTAATCTGTTGCCGTTTGGCAAATTGCCTTTACCTCTTCTATGGTAAATTGCGGATTGTCTCCCGATTTCGCGACACTTAAAACACCCCCCGTAGCGGTTATTTTTATCCAATCTGCACCATTTTTATACCGCTGCCTTACTGCCTTCTTTGCATCTTCTACAGAATTAACAACACCTTCTTTGGGACCAGGATCACCAATCAGGTTTCGACTACTTCCATTGGTAGGATCGGCATGTCCTCCAGTAGTTGCCAATGACTTTCCTGCTGTAAAGACTCTAGGTCCTGAAATCTTTCCCGCATTTATTGCATTTCTTACTGAAATATTGACACCAGTTCCTCCCAAATCTCGAACAGAAGTAAACCCATTCAATAAGGTTGTTTTTACAAACCCTACGGAATTAAAAGCAATGTCAGCTTCGTTCATAATATAACGATTTAATCGAGTGTTTCTATCAAATTCTTTTTCTATATGAACATGAAAATCAATTAAACCTGGCATTACAACTTTATCTCTCAAGTCTATAGACTTCGCGCCTTTAGGAAGCAGGTAACCATCCAGAACGGAAAGAATTTTATTTTCTTTGACAACAATTGTTTGTTTCGTAAGCATTTTGCCTGATTTTGTATCCAATAACTTACCGCACATAATATAGGTATTTTGAGCGATTGTATTTTGTAGGAAAAAAACAGTTAAATAGAGGAACAGTAATTTCTTCATTTGTATAAAATTTGAGGTTAAAAGTATGAAAATTTAAGTAAATTGCTACTTCAAATTAAGAATCAATGAAGAATGTAGTGATTACTGGAACAAGTAGAGGAATTGGCTTTGAATTGGCGCAACAATTTGCTAAAAATGGGCACCAAGTTTTAGCACTTTCTAGAAATACAGCACCCTTAGAAAAAATAAACCATAAAAATATTACAACACTTTCTGTTGATTTGTCTCACAATGAAGACATCCAAAAAGCAGTAAATTTTTTGAAATCGAATTGGAAACACGTAGATATCCTCATTAATAATGCGGGAAAATTAATTAACAAACCTTTTACGGAGTTAACTTCTGATGATTTTTTAGAAGTTTATAAAGTGAATGTATTTGGAGTTGCAGAAATAACCAAAGGAATTATCCCGTTCTTGCAAAAAGGAAGTCATGTAGTCACCATGAGTTCTATGGGGGGTATTCAAGGAAGTATGAAATTTGGTGGATTGGCGGCGTATAGCTCTGCAAAAGGCGCAGTAATTACATTGTCTGAATTGTTAGCTGAAGAATACAAAGAACAACAAATTGCTTTTAATGTGCTTGCTATTGGCGCTGTACAAACTGAAATGTTAGCAGAAGCGTTTCCAGATTACAAAGCACCACTTTCTGCCCAAGAAATGGCCAATTATATTTATGACTTCTCGCTTACCGGAAACAAATTTTATAATGGAAAAGTGTTACAGGTGTCATCAACAACTCCTTAGAATGGATGCTTTAGGCTTTAGGCTTTAGGCTTTAGGCAAAACTTAAAAAAAAACCAACATTTCTACACAAAAAGAAAATAAAAAAGCGCTCAAGCCCCTTCCTTCTGAAGGTTTTTTTTGGGCTACCTACATTCCAGAAAAGGCCATTCCTTTTGTACAGTTTTTAATTGATGAACACCATTTTACTTTAAAAATTGTAACCCAAAGGCAAACCAAGCATGGAGATTTTAGGCAATTACCTTCCGGAAGATTTCAAATTACGGTAAACAACAATCTGAACAAACATCAGTTCTTACTCACTTTGGTGCATGAAATTGCACACCATGTTACCCATCAGAAATTTGGAAGAGTACAACCTCATGGACAGGAATGGAAGACGGTATTTCAACATTTAATGTTGCCTTTTTTACGTCTCGATATTTATCCAGAGAAAATATTATCTCTTTTAGCGAAATATTTACAAAACGCAAAAGCAAGTACCGATTCAGATGTAAAGTTATCTTTGGCATTAAAAGGAAATCGTGCAGAAACAGGAAAGTACTTTATTTTTGATCTCGATTTCGGAAATGTATTCAGCTTTAAAGACATCCTTTATAAAAAAGGAAACAAACGCAGGACTCGGTATGAATGTTTGAACTTGAAAAACAAAAAAGTATATCTTTTCAATCAAAACGTAGAAGTAAAAAAACACCTTTCAACAAACACAAGTGAACGTTCCTTTTGAAGTCCAAACTTCTGGAATTGTACTTCTTATTTTTCTCTTTTGATAAAAAGCGTGTCTAAAGTCAATTCTTTTTGAAGCCAATTTCTTAATTCCCTTTCTTTCACAGAGACTATACTGTCCAAGAGTTTTGGATCCCACTCGACCGTTACAACTGGAATCGTGTCAATTTTTATAAAATCTTTGGATGATAAAACGTTCGCAAATCCGAGAGATTCAATAGCTCCATATCTAATTTTTGCGTCTTTTACAATACTACTAAACAAGATCACATTTTGATTTTTATTCAAAGCATCTTGTTCAATTCGATTATTTAATTCGGTTATGGTTTCTTGGAGCCCTGCAATTTGCTGCTGCAAGCCTCCAATAATATTTTTACTTTCTTGTAATTCTTCTCGTTTCTCTTTAAAGGCGGTGGTAATTAGCTCAAAACTTTTTGTATCACTTCCTTTAATTTTTAAATCAAAATCTTTTATTTTATCATAACTCGGATTATTTCTTAATTGATTTGTTAAAATATTTTTTTCTCCGTCTGATACCTCGTTAAAAAAATTTAAATAAATTTCTTTGGTTTTCGGTAAAAACGAATCATCAATCAATTGGAAGTTAGGAATGAGTTTCACTTCATTTTTAATAAAAGTATTGACTTGTGTTTCAATCTGATTCTCTTTAAACACACTTATGAATGTAAAAATAGCAGGAATCATTACAGAAATTCCGACCACAGTTGCAATGGTTGAATACCGTTTTCTTCTTGCTGCATTTGCATATTTATGCATTGGAAAACGCAATAATTTTAGCACCAAAAAGGTAGCCAATGCAATAAAAATGGTATTGATAGTAAACAGGTACATGGCACCAAAAAAGTAGGTAAAATTCCCTTTAGCCAGCCCATAACCCGCAGTACATAATGGTGGCATTAAAGCAGTGGCGATAGCAACTCCAAAAATAACAGAGGCTACGGTTCCTTTTTTTGTTTTCGCAACCATCAAGGCCAAACCACCAAAAAAGGCAATTAACACATCACGAATATCGGGTCTTACACGTCCTAATAACTCTGAGGTGTCTTCACTTAGAGGAAAGATATAAAAGAATAAAAAAGATGGCAAATAAACTCAACATAATCATGGTTCCTAAATGTATTAGTGACTTTTTAAAAGTCAAAAAATCATTTAAGGCAAATGACATTCCAATTCCTAGGATAGGCCCCATTAAAGGTGAAATAAGCATGGCACCAATCACGACCGCTGTAGAATCTGCATTCAAGCCTATTGAGGCTACAAAGACTGCAAAAATAAGAATCCAGGCCGTTGCTCCTTTGAAAGGAATATCTGCTTTTATGGCTTCTATTGTCGCTTCATGATCAGTGTCTTCTCTAAAATCAAGGAGTTCGACAATAAACTTTTTAAGATTCTGAAAAAGTCCTTTAGCATCTTGTTGAATCCCCTGTTTAGGATCTGCAGTATTTTGGTCTTTAATAGTATTTTCTTCCATGAGTAATCTGTAAATAATAATGAAATATAAAAAGTGTGGTAAAACTTATTGCAATGAGATAACATCTATTTCCAATCGAAATTTCTCTGCTTTTTTGTTTCCAATTAAAATGGCAATTTCTTCTATTTTATTGGGTATTAAATTATCCATATTTAAGGTTCTTCCTCTAAATGCTGGATACATCTGATTCATCTCTAATGTGAGGGTTTGCCATTCAGTTGTCGTCTGAAAGGTAGTGATATAGGAATAATAGTCCCGTCTTTTTTCTTTGATTCGAAATTGGTATTTCTTTCCATCACCTTTTACACGCAAAAGCACTTTGGTAAACTTAGAAACATCCTTCTCAGGAAACGTATGTCTTACCGATGAAAATCCGCCATAATTATCTAATGAAACGGTTCCTTCAAAAACGGCATTTCCTTCTTCATTGATTGCAAAATTACCTTGAGACCTTCCTCCCATTACACCGTCGTCAACAACTTGCCAAGAAGTGAGATTTGCATCTTTTGTAAAATTAAAAATAAGGGTATCAGAAGTATTCATGAATAACAAAAAGCTAAGAAATAAATTAATTTTAGTCATATTAAGTTTTAAGAATACCTAAATTAACCTTTTTTAGGAACAAAAAGGATAAAAAATAAAAAAACTCTGTACAGATGTACAGAGTTTTAATGTGACCGGGCTGGGGCTCGAACCCAGGACCCTCTCCTTAAAAGGGAGATGCTCTACCAACTGAGCTACCAGGTCATTTTGCTCTTTTAAGCGGCTGCAAATATATCATCTTATTTATAATAAACAAGATTTTTTTTTACTTTGTTTCATTTAAATATGCCTGCCTTACTTTCTTGAATAAATTGGAAGAATATACAAATTCAACAATTGCCTCATTATCAGTTTTAAAGATTTCATTTTT
>JGI20154J14316_10004843_pt1 | contig 10197 bp, 10 predicted proteins | sample COG_04_FD_14316 | JGI IMG/M metagenome (IMG submission 14316) | reverse complement strand
CGTAAACTTTGACTTCCTCATCTCTTCTCCTTAAAGAAATGGAAGCCTCTATTTTCATATTGTTTTCAATTTGGGGGAGTTTACGAGTACCCGTGACCTTGCTTGAGGGCTTTGCGGCTTGCGCACCAACTGTACTGGGTTCGAAACATTGATATCCCATTCACGACGAGCGTGATTGATTATGGAAGACAGGCAAGCCAATTCACGGATAACTGTCCCAGCGCTGACTTGCTTGAGTCGCTCGTCTCTATAGGCTGCAATCCGTGCCGCACTTAGGTTTGCCATGCTCCATTTAGCAATGGGTCTGCGCATAATGGCGTTTAGCCTGATGGTGTCTTCTGTAGCACCCTTCATTGTGGGTGTGACCTCAACCAGATACCGCCCAATAAGATCACCTAAGGTGGAGCGCTGCGCCTCGTCAATACTGACGAATTGCCCTTTATCAAGTTCAGACTTTAGGGCTCTTGCCCAACGCTCAGCGTCTTGTCGTATCTGAAAGCTCTTAGTAATGTCTGGGTAGCCTTGCCTGCGAATTCGGGCTTGCCAGCCCTTGCCGTGTTGTCTTAAAGATGCCATATCTGCTCCTGAGTGGGACAGAAATGGGACAAAGCCTCAGACTGAACGTTCCTTCATTGTCGATTTGTAAACGGTCACTTACCCGCTATCCAATGCCCCGACTTGCCACCTTGCTTCTCTAACAGCTTCACATCGGTGATGGTCATGCCCCGGTCAGCAGCTTTGCACATGTCGTAAATGGTGAGTAAGCCGACTTGCACGGCGGTCAAGGCCTCCATCTCTACGCCCGTGGGGCCAGTGGTTTCTGTGGTGACGGTACAGCGCACGTGGGGTGGTTGTTGGCCCGTTTCCAAGGCGACACGCACGTGGGTCAACGCCAGGGGGTGGCATAGCGGGATGAGGTCACTGGTTTTTTTTGCGGCTTGAATCGCTGCAATGCGCGCAATGCCCAATACATCGCCCTTCTTTGCGTGGCCCCCTTCGATCAGGGCCAAGGTGTCTAGGTGCATGTTGATGATGCCCGTTGCGGTGGCTATGCGGCGTGTATGTGCTTTTTCGCCAACGTCCACCATGTGGGCTTGGCCCTGTGGGTCAAAGTGGGTAAGTGGTGATGGGCTTGAGCTTGGGCTGGACACAGAATCGATCTCCGATAAAAGTATTTCCGACATGGTGTGCGGCAACTTAAGGCATCATACCGATATGCACCGCCCTTTGTCTGCCGCCTATCCTCGTGGGGCGTCGCTTGCCCGCCGCTTTCGAGCGGGCGTGTTCGTCACCGTAGTTGGGCTTCTCCTCTGCTGCATGTACGCCCCCGTGCGCGCCGCCAATGGGTTGCCAAACTTAGGCGGTGGGGCCGACCTGTCTCTGGGCGACGAGCGTCGTCTGGGTCAGCAGGTCATGCCTAATTTGCATGGGTCTGGCTTGGTGGTTGAAGACCCTTTACTGAATCAATACCTGTATGACCTGTGGCAACCCGTATTTAATGCCGCCGTGGCGAGGGGTGACCTTGCATCGGATATGCAGGCGCAATTTGCGTGGCAACTGTGGCTGTTGAACGCGCCATCGATTAACGCTTTTGCGCTGCCCGGCGGGTACTTCGGATTTCATTTGGGCCTACTGGCGTCTGCGCCAGACGATGCGGCATTGGCGTCCGTGCTAGCGCATGAACTTAGCCACGTAACGCAGCGCCACATTGCGCGCATTATTGCCCGCCAAGAAAGTCAGGCGCCTTGGGTGTTGGCTGCGATGTTATTGGGCGTCGCGACGGTCGGCGCCAACGCCGATGTGGGCACCGCCTTGGTGGTGGGAGGCCAAGCGGCCGCGATACAGGGGCAGCTGAATTTCTCTCGCGAAATGGAGCAAGAGGCGGACCGGCAGGGACTAATGGTTTTGTCGGATGCGGGCTTTGATCCAAAGGGGTTTGTGCGCTTGTTTGATGAGCTGCAACGGGCCAACAGCCTGAACGACGACGGTGCATTTCCGTATCTCCGCAGTCACCCATTAACCAGCCAACGCGTTGCCGATATGCAGGCTAGGCTGTTTGGTTTGCCTGACACCACGGCAAGCACCGCCCCTCCCGGATTGCTCAACCCAGACGCATCCGCCTTGCTGCGCCTGCGTGCGCAGGTGCTCATGACCGACTCCACGGAGGCGTTGTTGGCGTTGGCCAGTGTGACGCCGCCCGCCGGGTCAGTGCCCGCAACAACTCGATGGCAAGTAGGCTATCAACGCGCCATTGCCGCCTGGGCTGCGCAGCGCCACGCGGACGCCTGGCCCCCCTTGTTGGCGCTGTTAGGCGCTACCGACACCCCTGAAGCGGTGCAACAAGTGCTGAGAGAAACGGCAATCGGTTGGTTGGCGGAACCCCATGCGCTGCCACCGGAGGTCGCCGTACGCGTGAGGCAGTCCGTAGAGGGCTGGTTAGCCGCCGCGCAAGGGGATGCGCAGGCTGGGCGTCGCGCCGCACTGCTGGTGCTTGCCGGGCTGGTTGCCGCGCCGGCTGCCTCAAACTTGTTGGGTGCGGACGCCGCGCAGCTGAGGGTCGATGACGCCGTGCAGCTGTTGCGGTCCTGGTTGGTACGTTACCCACAAGATGGCTTGGCGTGGCAGCTGATGTCACGCCTAGAGACGGCTCAAAATAGGCCCTTGGCGGCGTTGCGTGCCGACGCTGAGTTTTATATTACGCGGGAGCTGTTGCCCAGTGCGCGCGATCGACTAAAGGCGGCACGCGACTTAATTGCACGCTCAAAGGGGGCGGTGAACGAGACGGACGCAGCGATTATTTATGCGCGTGAGCGTTGGGTTTTACAAGCGATTGCAGACGCATCCGCAGTCAGGCCTTAGTGGGCCACGAACGGACCGGGTACCTTGCTGCATGCAAGTGCATTGCGGGCAAGATAATATGCGTTCATCTAAGCAACCACCGCGTTGCAAAAAGCAGTAATAACGAGTTCCATGGCAGCCATTCATATCTCTGACATTGAGTCAGCCATCAATTATTGGCGTGACCAGAAACCCTCACCTGATGGCGTGACGCTTTGCCCCGAGGTACGGGTGCTGGCTGAGGTCTACGCGCTTCTGGTTTATTACCACGAGGTCGAGGCTGACGATGCCAGCATGCCTTTCGATGCCTATGCCGCGTGGGAGGCTTGGTTCGACACCACGCCCGATACGCCGTGTATCGCTATCTGCTCCACCAGCCAAGGGGATGACGATTGCAAGGGTTGCGGTAGAACGTTTGCGGAGGTCCAGTATTGGACGGAGATGGCGCCGCCCGAAAAACGCGCGGTGTGGCGGCGCATCACGCTGCATGGTGATGCGTGGCGTTTTAATCGTTACCGCGAGCGCGCCCTTGAGAACCGCACGACCGAGGCGGCGGCTCCAGATTAGACCTCGCGGGCCCGCCTGGCCAGTTCGGCGGCTTTGCCGACGTAAGAGCCCGGTGTCATGGCCAATAAACGGGCCTTATCTGCGGGGGGAATCGCCAGTGACTCAATGAGGCCGTGTAAAGCCTCGCGGGTCACGGTTTTACCCCGAGTTACCGCCTTGAGCTGCTCGTAGGCGCCGCTGATACCGTAGCGCCGCATCACCGTTTGTATCGGCTCTGCCAACACTTCCCAAGACTGGTCCAAATCTTGGGCCAAGGCTTCAGGGTTGAGTTCTAGCTTACGCAGGCCCGTGCCCATTGATTGATAGGCGAGTGCGGTGTAGCCAAAAGCAACGCCCATGTTGCGCAACACGGTGCTGTCTGTGAGGTCGCGCTGCCAGCGAGAAATAGGTAACTTCTCGCTCAGGTGACGCAACAGCGCATTGGCCAAGCCGAGATTGCCTTCGGCGTTTTCAAAGTCAATGGGGTTGACCTTGTGCGGCATCGTCGATGAGCCAATTTCGCCGTCTTTCAAGCGCTGTTTGAAGTACCCCAAGCTGATATAGCCCCAGACATCACGCGCCAAGTCAATGAAGATGGTGTTGGTTCGTGCCATGGCGTCAAACAATTCCGCCATGTAGTCGTGGGGTTCGATCTGAATACTGAAGTCTTGGAACGTGAGCCCCAAGCCCTCGGGCACAGGAGCAGAGACAACGCGCTTGGCGAAAGCCTCCCAGTCCACGTCAGGCCAAGCGCTGAGGTGCGCATTGTAGTTGCCGACTGCACCGTTCATTTTTGCCATGATCGCGACCTGCGCGATGCGACTGCGGGCGCGCTGTAAGCGCACCGCGACGTTAGCGATCTCTTTACCCACCGTTGTGGGGCTGGCCGTTTGACCATGCGTGCGGCTCAACATGGGTACGTCGGCAAATTTTTCTGCCATCTCTAGCAGCAAGTCGATCAGCGTATTGAGTTGTGGCAGCAGGACGGTATCACGCGCGCTCTGCAATTGCAGGGCGTGGCTGGTGTTGTTAATGTCCTCACTGGTGCAAGCAAAGTGCACAAACTCACCCGCACGCGCCAACTCGGCCCGCGCTTGCTCACTCAAGACCTCGCGACCGAAAGCACGCTTGATCCAGTACTCAACGGCCTTGACGTCGTGGTTGGTTTCACGCTCGATGTCTTTGATAGCCGCTGTGTCTTCCTCACTAAAGTCGGCAACCAAGCGCAGCAAGTAATCCGTCGCTTCCTGCGACAGTGGCGGGCACTCGGCTAGATTGGCTTTGGTCAGTGCGATGAACCACGTTATCTCCACTTGCACCCGTTTGTGCATATAGCCATGCTCACTCATGATGGGGCGCAAAGCAGCCAGTTTGGCGCTGTAGCGACCGTCAAGTGGGGAAAGGGCAGAGATGGTGGTGTGGTCAGTGGTCATACGGTGTGCGGGCAATCGCCCAATGGAGCAGCCAATATTGTAGGTGGCTTAGCGCCTATACGGCGGCGGGATGTCCAGCGGGTGTTGGCCGCGTCAGCGCACAAGGCATTCTGTCGCTAGAATCGGCGCTCCACTACTCGTTTTATCAATTATGAAACTCATCGGCTCAGTGACCAGTCCCTACGTTCGCAAAGTGCGGGTTGTGATGTTAGAAAAGCGTTTGGACTACACGCTGATGACCGAGGACGTGTGGGCTGCAGATACCGGCATCAAGGCAGCTAACCCGTTGGGGAAAATTCCTTGCTTGGTTTTGGACGGCGGCGAAGCCATGTTTGATTCGCGTGTCATCGTCGAGTATCTCGACGGGCTGTCCCCCGTTGGGCGCTTGATCCCACAAAGTGGTCGGGAGCGTGCCGAGGTTAAAACCTGGGAAGCACTGGCTGATGGCATCATGGACGCGTCTATCCTTGCGCGCTTGGAGGCGGGCTGGGCCGGTCGTGCAGACAGCGAGCGCTCACAGGCTTGGATTGATAGACAGTTGGGCAAGGTGGAGAGCGCCATTGAGGCGATTGCACAGGGTCTGGCAGAAAAGCCTTTTTGTTGCGGCAAGACCTTTAGCTTGGCTGACATCGCGGTGGTCAGTGCCTTGGGCTATCTTGACTTCCGCTTTCCAAGTCTAGGTTGGCGCGATCGGTCGCCACGACTGGCGGCATGGCAGAGCGCCTTAGCGACGCGCTCCAGTTTCGCTGCGACAAACCACAGCTAACTAAACCAATGGCGCCGTTGCGCTTAGCCGACCCGCCGCTTTAACCACCGCATGAGGCTGCCAATGACGGGCAGCTTTTCGTATAGTTCCTCGGCGGCGTCCCAGTAATCGCGGTGGTAGACCACCCGCCCTTCCGTGTTGAAACGCAGGTGGCTGGCACCCCGTATGCACCACGGTTGCGGGCTACCCGTTTCAAAGGTGAAGTCCCATGTGAGGAAGCAGGACGCCCCTTGTTCGAGCACGTCGTGGACGATGAAGCGCGGGTGTTGCACGCGCTTGAACATCTCATGGAAAATTGCCTGCACGCTTGCGAGGTCGTTGACCTCGTTGAAGGGGTCTTTAAAAAACACTATCGTGTCGTAGTGAGCGCCCATATGCGCGACGTCAGTCGCTTTCAGGTCTTCAAACCACGCAACCAATGCTTGGGTGTGTGCGCTCACTTCTGGTTGGGTGTTCATAGGCCTGTTAATCGCAAGACAAGGGCTTGTGCCCAACGAAAGGGCAACAGCCGTATCGCCTTGAGCCACCACGTGAAGCGCCTTGGGAAGTGGATATCAAACAAGCCGTCACGCCAGCCTGCTAGCATGGCATCAGCCGCTGCGTCAGGCGTGATCAGGGCCGGCATGCTGAAGGCGTTTTGGGCGGTCAGTGGGGTTTCGACAAACCCGGGGTGTACCGCACTGATGCCAATATTTTCGCGTGCCAGGTCCATATACAACACCTCGGCCAAGTGCGTCAGCCCTGCTTTGGTTGGGCCGTAGGCGAGCGCGTTGGGTAAGCCGCGCCAGGCTGCCACGCTGCTGATGAAGCTGATGTGACCATGCCCCTGAGCCCGCAGCGTCGCGAGCACGGCATCAACCACATGGTAGGCCCCCAGTAAGTTCACATCGACGTGCTGGCGCATCACGGCGAGGTCAAACTGTTGCGCGCGCATGGGGGTGTAGACACCTGCCGCGAAAAGCACCAGGTCGATGTGCCCCGCTCTGGCCACCAGCGCGGCACAGGCATCGCGCAGGGCATGCACATCCGTCACGTCTAGGGGCAGCGCCCGGCCAGTCGGGTAGGTGTTTGCAAACGCCTCGAGCGGTGCCGGCTTGCGTGCTGAGACGGTCACGTGGGCCCCCTGTTCCGCCAAGCGTTGTGCCACGGCATAGCCAATGCCTGACGAGGCACCAATGACCCAGACCACCTTGTCCTTCCAGTCGCGCAGAGGAGGGTTCATCGGTTGGAACCAGCGGCGAGATGACGGCATGCGGTTAGCCCACCTTTTCAAGCGTAAATTGAACGACGTCGGTGTTGGACTCCAAGAAAGCCGCTTCGCAGTAAGCGAGGTAGAACTCCCAAATGCGAATAAAGCGTGTATCAAAGCCTAGCGCCCGAACGGCAGGCTCTTGCTTTAAGAACGCGTGACGCCACGTTTGTAGCGTTTGGGCGTAGTCCCGTCCAAATGCGTGTGCGTCCACCACCCGTAAGCCGGCGCGTTCCGCCTGCGCGCGGAAGATGGCGGGGCTGGGTAAACAGCCACCCGGAAAGATGTACTGTTGTATGAAATCGGTGCCCTTGATGTAGCGATCAAACAGGGCGTCATCAATCACAATTGACTGAATGCAGGCCTTGCCGCCGGGCTTGAGTCGCGCGGCAATGGTATCGAAGTAGGTCGGCCAATACGCCTGACCCACCGCCTCAATCATTTCTATGGAACACACCGCGTCAAATGCCGGCTCAGGGCGGGTGACGCCGATGTCACGGTAGTCCTGTAAGCGCAGATCAGCCAAGTGTCCGTTAGGGGTGGCGGCTAGGCGCTCATTTGCCCATGCGAGTTGCTCTGTGGATAGCGTCAGTCCAACGACGTGGCTGCCAAAGTCGCGTGTGGCCATCTCGGCCAGCGCGCCCCAGCCGCAACCAATTTCTAGCAGCCGCTGACCGGGCTGTAAGTTGACCGCCTCTAACGCCCGCTTCACCTTGGCGTTTTGAGCCGCACTCATGTCGCTCAGACCACCCGCGTACAGGGCGCTGGAGTAGTTCATGGTCGGGTCCAGCCAGAGGCTGTAAAACGCATTGCCCAGATCGTAGTGCGCGTGTATGTTCTTTCGGCTGTTGGCCTTGGTATTCCGGTTCAGCCAGTGCTTCACCTGATAGGCCAGGCGACCCGCCCAGTGACCATAGATGGCGCTCTCAATGGCGGCTCGGTTTTGTATCAGTACTTGCAGCAGGTGCGCGAGCTGTGGTGTCTGCCAGTCGCCCGCAATATAGGTTTCGGCAAAGCCGATATCGCCGCTCTTTAAAGAGGCCGAGAACACACGCCAGTTATTTAGGCTTAGGTGGGCTTGTAAGCCACCCGGCTCGCCAAATTGAAGCCATTCACCGGTGGGGCATTGCACGTGCAATTGCCCATGCGTCATTTTTGACAGCAGCTTAAGCAAACGCTTGGCAGCAAAGGGCGCATCGATGCGGTCCAAGTCGGCGGTAGTGGATAGGTTGGTAGTCAAGGTAGAGGGCCTATTGCGAGGTGTCGGTACGTCAAAAAGTTATTTAACCTTAGCTCACTAAATCAGCGGGCGGTTCGGGCTTGCGGAAAAAAGGAATGCGCTTGCGCCAGAGTTGCAAGGCTTGCCAATGAATACGTAGGATAACGCCCCACGTCATCAGCGGGTATCGCAGCAAGGCTCGACGGCGACTGTCGGCATTGAGCGGGGTCAGCGAACCGCTGACGCTGGTACACAACAAGGGGCCCGCATCCCAGTCGGTGTCGGTGTGATCGATACGAGCGACGACGCGTGGCGGATTACCGGCGAGGGCGGGTCGCCACATGAATGTGAAGCGGTAAGCCCCTTGAACCGCGCAGAAGGGGGAGACATGGAAGACCTTTTCGCGGTCTTGTGTGACGCCCAACTGAACGTCACGTAACAGGTATATGTGGCGCTCGCCAAAGGTGTTGTTTACTTCAACGACAACGGCGCGCAAGTCGCCATCTGTCGTGTGGCAGTACCAAAAGCTGACCGGCTTAAAGGCGTAGCCAAAGACCCGGGGGTAGGTGTGTAGCCACACCTCGCCGTCGCAATCGCTGATGTCGTTTTGCGAAAGCAGCTCGTCCAACCACGCCAAGGCGTCGCTTGAGCCATCGCCGTGGTCCACGTCATAGAAAGACAAACTCGACCAGCGATTACGTGCAATGGCTGTATCGAATGCGCTAGGTGCCACGCGTGCTTGGCGCATGGGCAACCACACAAAGTAGTTGGCGTAGGCAAAGCGGTGGGTGTTAGGTCGGTGTCTTGCATGACGCACCTCGCCAAACCCAATGTGCGCAACGCGTGCCAATAAGGCGCTAGCCATCCAAGTCGCCCGCTGGCGGCACATCCGCCGCTGGAAAGCCATTTACGAGCGCAGACTTCACTAAGGCCGCGGCANGNATTCCCGCCTTTAGCCCGTCTTCATGGAAGCCATAACCGCACCACGCGCCACAGAAAAACGTTCGGTTTTGCCCTTGCAATTGCGCAATTTCCTTTTGAGCAGCGATAGCCGCCTCGTCGAATACGGGGTGTGCGTAGTCGTACTGGCCCAGTATCTGCGCGGGGTCTATGGGGTTTATTGGGTTGAGCGAGACCACGACCGGTTGGGTGAAGGGCAAGGGTTGGAGGTGGTTGATGAGGTAGTGCAGGCAGACGCGCGCATCCTCTTGGGCTGACTCCGGTGCGCGCTCGTAATTCCATGCGGACCATGCGCGCTGCTCTTGGGGTAACACCTGCGGGTCGGTGTGTAGCACGGCCACGTTGTCTTGAAACTGAATGGCGCCTAAAACAGTGGATTCCGACGCGGAGGGCGCGCTCAGTAACTGCAAGGCCTGATCGCTGTGACAGGCGAGTACCACGGCGTCAAACGTCTCGGTGCCCGTGGCGGTCGTGATCGTGACGCCGTGTGGGTGGCGGGCAATATGCGTCACGGGTGTGTTCAGTCGCGCGTCGGCAAGCGTCGCGATGATGGTGTCCACGTATTGTCGCGCGCCGCCAGCGACGGTGAACCATTTGGGCCGATTCACAATTTGCAGTAGGCCGTGGTTGTCGCAAAACTGGACCAGCGTCCCAATGGGGAAGGCCAGCATCTGCGGCGTTGGGCAGCTCCAAATGCTACCGAGCATCGGCAGTAAGTACCAGTCGCGAAACGGTGTTGAAAACGCATGCACCTCTAGGAAGTCGCGCAAACTGGTGGCGTCACTCAGGCCGCCGCTTTGCGCTTGCTGTCTAGCGATACCCGTGGCAATTTTGTTGAAACGCAGCACGTCTCGCAGCATGCGCCAGAAGTCCAAGGACCACAGGTTGCTTGTTTGGCTAAAGACAGCACGCAGTGAGGTCCCGCTCCACTCCAGCGCCCGCCCATCGCCACGCGCGTTGGGGACTTGCACCGAAAAAGACATGTCGGACTCGGCCAAGGGGATGTTGAGTTCTTTAAATAATTCCAGCAGTCTTGGGTAGGTGCGCTCATTGAGCACCAAAAAGCCGGTGTCAATGCCCCAGGTCTTGGGGCCGTTTGCCGTGTCCAGCGTGACATCAACGGTATGGGTGTGGCCACCAAAGTAGTCGTTGGCCTCAAATACGGTTAATGCGGCACTGTCAGCTA
>JGI20154J14316_10004841_pt1 | contig 10200 bp, 14 predicted proteins | sample COG_04_FD_14316 | JGI IMG/M metagenome (IMG submission 14316) | reverse complement strand
CGCAGTCGGTCTTACAAAAGCATAAAAGTGTATATTATAAACCTTATCAGGTATTGGACTTAATCCAAACTTTCTATTGTCAGGAGACTTGATTACAAATCTAGGTTCTCCATAGTTTTGCGAGTTAGCATCATCTTCATTTTCGCTATCTCTGTAGTATCTTTTCCAATCTGTAAGGGTTAAAAACTTTAATCCTCTTGAGACATAAGGACTTGTTTCTCCGTCTACATTAATAGTTGTAGCATAGAAATCATCCCAATCTATTGATGAGTAGTCTGTAGTGATACTAGAACTATCAGACTTTAATGTGTACCATCTTTGACCTGCAACTGAAGGAACTGTTACGTTACCATAAAAAGGGTCAGTAGTTCCGCTTACGTTAGCAGCAAAAAAAGGTAGTTGTGGTTCTTCATTAGCTATATCAAATATAGATTTATTGATACTATCTTTAACAAACTTCTGAATACCTGTAGCGTTTGTAAAGTTTGCAGATGTTAAAGGAACTTCATTGAGTTCTCTTAGTACTTCGTTAGTTATGTCAAGATATGTTGTAGCCATTATTTTTTATGAACCTTTTGAATTGGAAAGTTTGCTTCTAAACTTGCACCTTTATGTTTTACAAACTTACCTGTGTGTTTCATTAATTTAAACGTACCATTTTTTTGTTTCATCCAATGGTGTCCTTTAGGTGCTTTAACTTTCATGCTTAGTTAGCTTTAGCTTTTGGACATTCTCCATGACCATACATAGGCTGAACTGAACCACCTTTCATCAATGGTTTTCTCATACTACCACCCATGCCTTTTTTCTTTCTCATCATGTCAGCATATCCACCACCCATCTTTTTCATTCTTTTATCTTTACCGTACATATTATCTCCTTTAAAAAGTGGAGGAGACCGAAGCCTCCCCCGAGTTTTGACAATTAGTCAATTACATAAAATGCACTTACTAAAGCATCATCTCTAAGTACTTTCGCACCATAGACATGTAAGCCTCTTACTATATCACCAAATGATGATGGGTCTCTCAACACTTCAGTTGAAAGAATAGTATTAGCAGTAGCAGTTGATGAAATGTGACCAGCCATACATTTACCAGTAGCATTAGTTGGAGTAGCAACGTTATTAGATTTGTACATGTCAAATCCTCTTAGTTTACCACTTGATACTAAACCATTTCTGATAGAGCCTTGTCCAGCGTTAAAGTCAACAGACATTAACTTGGAGTCAGCTTTAGCTAATTCTTCATAGAATGAAGGAGGAGCTACGAACCATCTACCTTCTTCAGGTACATTTTGTTCGTCTAATAGTTTAGCAAATCTTGCCATAAGGTCAATTGCATCTACACCAGTTCCGTCAGAACCTAATAGGTCTACAGAATTACTTCCTGCTAAAGTTGCATCAGCAGTTGCATTATCCGTACCAATAATGTGGTCAGGAGTTGAAGCTGATACACCAGCAAACATAGTTGCTAGTACAGCAGCATCATATGCATCTTTAAGAGCATAAGCAGCAGATGATGAAGCTACTTCTTTGAAGTTGACATGTGACATTTTAGTTTCAATATCATCTACGATGAATTTGAAAGCTTTAGCACTATCAACAACAAGAGTTGTTTCAGCATCAGTTAGTTTAGTTGCAGCAGTATCAGTGCCTCTTGTATAGTCAGAGACAGAGATTACTGGTTCACCAATGATTTTTACAGAGTCTCCGTAAGCAGATATTTCACCAGAATAATCGGTGTTAGTAATAGCTTCAACTACACTTGCCTTTCTGAAAAAGTTAAGAACTTTCTTAGAGTATATGGAAGGTAGGAAGAAACTATTAGTTTGTCCACTTATGGAGTTTGCAAAGTTTGCATCGGTATCAGTTGAGGGTTCAAAATATTGAGCCATGATATTATTCCTTTAAGTTTTAATAGTTATTTTACGATTCTGCCCATTTGCATTGCATCTGATATCTCTTTTTCAAATCTATCAAATTCTGCAATACTCATAGCAGCAATCTCCTTTTCAGACCAAACCTTTTGTTGATTAGGTTCTATACTTTTTGTTTTAGTAGAGACCATATCAGCAGCAGATTTTCTAGTCTGTNTAGAANNTGACTTAGTCTTAGTAGGTTCAATTCCAAAATCCTTTTTAAACAAGTCTAAAGCACGTGAAGCTANGTCAGCATCAGAAGCGTTTGAGTATATCCANTCTTGGATAGACTTAGGCTGTTCTTTTGCCCAACCATGAAAGTCATCGCTGTTTCTGATATCTTCAAAATCAGGGTGTCTTTCCATTAATCTTTTCTCTGCACTCTGTCGTACTAAGTTGTTTTCACGTTCTTGGAGTTTACTAAGGCGTTCTTCTAGAACTTTTGCTTTAGTCTCAGATTGTAAATGAGCAACGGTTTCTACGACTTCGTAAACATCAGGATAGTTATTTTTAAACTCTTCAAGTTCTTCTGGAGATTTAGGAGCTTTGTATTCGGTTCTATTACTAGTAGCCTCTTCAATTAACTCTTGTTCTCTAGATTTAAACTCGTTAAGCTTACTATCGTAATGCTTTTTTAAATCATCATATCTTTTTTTATAATCTGGTTTCTTATAAGGAGTATCCCTTGAAGTTTCCAGTTCTTCAGTATTAACATTAGCTGTAGAATTAACTTCAGTTATGTCATCACTATCAAAGAGTTTATTCTTTTCAGAAGGCTCTTCAAAATATAATTGATTAGCAGGGGTAAAAGGTTTATCTTCTACGTGGTAATCTTTCTTTGCGTTATAAGGATTCGCTTGTTCTTCCTGTTGGACTGTATTAGTCATTTTCTATTCTCCTACTCAGGGCTTGTTTCACAAGGTAGCTCTATGTCGACTAGAGGGCTTGTTTGTAAAGGTAGCCTTTCGGTTATTAATGTGATAAAGTGCCTACGCTAATAGGGTGGCTTTATCGTTAGTTTGTTTAGCTTCTTACGTATGGCTGATATTTAATCATGTTTTCGTTTATAGCTTCTTGTGTTGGGTCTGGAGACATGTCCATTCCTAACAACGCATCAGCTTGTACGTTTACATTATTATCTTCAGGCATTCCGCCTTCAGCTAAACCTTGTCTTTCATCTGCAGCAGCTTCAGCATCTTTCATCATAGACATTAAAGTGTCTTCTCCGATTTCTTCTACAGCTTTTGCAGTAAAGACAAATTCTCCATCAGATAACCTTGCGGGTATACTGTCAGAGACTCCTGAACCCGGACCTTCAACAGGACCAGACCCAGCAAATTCTTGAGCAACATCTATTATCTTATCAAATAACATAGATAGTTCCTCGTCTTGTTCTAGTTTGGAAGTTAGCATATCTTCTTCTTCTTCGCTTAATGCTTCTTCCATTATAAATCTTGTATAGTTATCTTCCATGTCATCATCTGATTCCATTTCAGATTCCATTGGTGGTGTCATAACCATTAACATTTGGTCATCCATTGACCCACCTTCAGCTTTTTGTACTTTTGGTTCTTCTTTTTTAGCAATCATATTAAAAACACTAAATACATTTCCGGGTTCTGCACTGGTTTCTTTTTCTACTCTATTAATAATTTTTCTTACTTTAGGAGAAGACATGGTATTATTTTGTATAACATTTACTTCTTCTTTAGATACTCCCATACCCATTAAATTATTTATAGCTTCTTGCATCGGGTCTACAACTTTTTCACCGTCTGCATAACTCATTCTTGTTTCATCATTTTGTAATAGTCCGCCCATATTTTTCGAGTTTCTTTCATTATAATTTTTTAACATTTCTTTTTCTTTTTCTGATAATTTTTCATTGGGTCTAGCAACATCTGATTGGTCTAACATAGGATTTAAAGCTGCTGAAATTGTACTTATAACATCATAAGCTACATTACTAGCTTTTGTTACCTTTGAATTAATTCTTTTATCTTTTTCAATTATCTTTTTCATTTTTCTTTCTACATCTTTGAGATAATTTTTTGGAGTTATAAGGTCTGTATTTAAATTTTTAACATCGTCAGCATTTCTATTTTTAGGAACTATATAACTTTTTCCCTCTACTTCTATGACTTTATTTTTATCTTTTAATGATTCTGGTAGTGCGTTAAACGCTTGTTCTGGAGTTAATGGACCTACTGTTTCACCGTCTACATAACCCATTCTTTTTTTATCATCTTGTAGTAACATTATACTTCTTCCTTCCTATTAATTGCTTCTTTAACCTGCTTGTCCAGTTGCTCCAACCGTACCAGAGAACTCACTCTCCCCTGCAACCGGTACATTTCCTGTTCCGATGTTGCCACCGCCAGTGCCTGTAGCTCCAAGTTCTTGAGGTTGTTGAGGTACTCCTTGAGGTCCTCCCATTGGGGGCTGTTCACCACCGGGTTGAGCTTCCTCGCCATTTGTTTGTCCAGCATTCTGCATTCCTATTATTTGTGCCATGATTGCAGCTTCTTCAGGGTCATTGAGTATTTCATCAGGGTCTAAGTCTAAGCTGTAGGCAAGTTCACTTACGAGTTTAGAAATCTTAACAAATGGAGCAATAGCAGGACTTTGTGCAGTTTGTAAGAACATAGTAAGTCTTTGACTTCTAACTTCTTTTTGCATCAAGCTATTTGTTCCAGTAGCTTTAACTTCTAAATCACCTTTAACATCCAACTCATCTTCTAAGAATTGCATGTTCCACTGGAAGTAAGACTCCCCTAGTGGCTTTAATAAAAAGTCATCAAGATTTTTGATAACTGTTTTAATATTTAAACTTGATGCTCCAAGTAACATAGACATACCAGAAGCAGTCCTTGTCATACTTTGAACACCTGTTTGACCGTGTGAATAACTAGGTATACCTGTTTGTTCATCTGCAAGTTGTCTAAACTTATCAAACATCATTAAGTTTTCTTGTGATGTATTAGGAAATTTCAACCCGTGTATAGCTTGTCCCGGCATTCCAGCTTGTCTTCTAAAGACCTTACCCGGATATATTTCCATTGATTGTCCACCAACTAAAGCAGACTCGTCTACATCAAATACAAGAGAACCAGACATTGCTAAGTTATCTATAGCCATTCTTGCATGACCATTCATAATCTGTTGACTATCATCCATATTCTCTGCTACGCCAATACCAAAAAAGTTATATGGATTTCTTTCGTATGGGAAAGCGTTATATGGTATTCTGTATGGAGTAAATGGATTAAGTACAGCCCTTAACAAGTAAGTACCACATGTCCATATGTTTACTTGTACTTCATCTAAGTCATCAACACTGTCGGGTAAGTCGATTCCTACTTCTCTTGCGTACTCTGCATCCATCATTCCCCAGTATTCTAAGACTTCAAAACTGCTACTTATATCTTCATCACTTCTAGCATCGTCTTTTAACTGGCTTTCAAAATCTTTTTCTACGTAGTTAGCACCCATCTGTATTGCACTACGTATTGCATCATCATCAAAGTAAGGCATGTTTCTTAACTGCCTTAATTGACTTCTGTTCATTTTATGTCTGTGAATAATAAATTCACATTCTTCCATGTTAGTGGCGTTAGGGTCAGGATAGAAATCCCAACAACTAACAAACTCAATTCTAGGTACTCTAACTTCTAATGGGTTGTAACTTCTGTTACCTTCTTCATCTGTGTCCCACTTGTGAAGTTTTTTATTGTAGTTAAATGGTCCTTTTACAATCCCTGTACCAAGTAGAGCAGATTCTAAAAGAGCATTTCTTAATTCTGAGTTACCGTTTGATTCTTCAATCTGGTCATGGATAAGTTTCTCCATTCTTCTTGCAGCTCTTTGTGCAGGAGATACTTCTATTGCTTGTGGATTAGGACTTACACCATCTTTAAGAATACCAGCTTCTTCAGCTTGGTCTTCAATAGTGTCTTCAAAAATACCGTTGTAATAAGTAGCTCCGGGTTTTAAAGTTCTACCATCACCTTCGTAACCAACATCATATGGATTATCAATTCTGTTTCCAATGTCATCTGGTATTTCAGCTTCTGATGTTTCTAAACCGGGTGTAGGACTAGCTGTATCAAGATGTGCAAAGTTTGTTTCACCTTCTGCCATTTTAGTTTCAGATATTCCTATCGGGAATTTACCTGTTCCAAAAATAACATCAACAAGTTGTCCAAATGCTGCAAGTACTTTAGTCTTAGTAACTTTTACAAAGACTCTAGACTTTTCTGATTCTCTAAACTTAACACTTTTAGCATAAAGACCTCTATAGTTTTCATATGCTTTTAACCAACGAGTCTCATCAGTTTGTCTAGCTTCTTCAGCTTGAGCATAACGTCCTTTAATAATACCAATAAGATTTCTTTGTTGGTCTTCTTCTAAAGTTAATTGAACTCCAGACTCTCCTTCAACTTCTTCGTAGATACTATCAGCGTTTAAAAATGTATTTCTGTCTTCTGCCATGTACTTTTAATATCCAAATGTTGAGTCTACTGGTCTATACATTTCACGTTTTAAACCTCTCATACGTTCTAACGGGCTTTCCATTCTAGGTCTACTCATTATCATATAACGTAATGCATCATATGCGTGGTCTGAAGCTTTTGTATCTACGTCTTCAGGGTTAATCTTAGACAATGGTATAGACTGTAATTCTCTTATTAAGTTAGGACATGTATTAAATATCTGTAACTTAGGTCTACCGTTCTCTCTAACCTTTAAATACTCGTGTATTTGTATCTTACCTTGTATTCTATTCTTATCAGCTCGTCTTAACTTATGACCAGCCTTAACTAAACTTTCTCCTACAGTTGGACCAGTCGTTCCTGTTCTTGCCCATGCTGCAGTATCTAAGACACCGTTCACTGAGAAAGGGTCTTCTGTCTCCATATCTGTTATTATAGCACCTAATTCTTCACCTGTCAAGCCTTTTTTGTATAATTCTCTATAAATTATTAAAGTATTATCGTTTATATCCATTATTCCCCATAAACAACAGCTTTCTGCAGCGTATCCATAGTCAACTGCTTTGACTCTTTCCCAGTGTACAGGCAGTTCAAATGGTGTAATAATATGTTTATCAGGACTAAATTCTACAAATGCAGCTCCTTCAGCTACATCCCAGTTACCTTCTAAGAGTTGTCTACGTTGTATAGGTGGTAAAGACTTAAGCATCTGTTCATAAATACCATCTTCTGCAAGGTATGGGTTATCAGCTAACTTAGCAGGAATAAACTTACGTGTTAGTCCATCCTTACCTAAGAATGATTTGTTGGATTCGTTTGGTTCTATATATCTTTTCTTTACCCAATTAGAACCAACTCCACCGGGGTTAGCAGTACAGCGTAAATATGTTTGTATTTCTTTGTCTGTTGTTCTAAGACGTGAAGCAAGATAGTTCCAACTAAACTCTGTAGGTAGATGGGTTATTTCATCAAAGCCTATCCAGCTATATGCTTGTCCTTGATAACGATATACGTCTGCGTCTCTCTCAAGGAATCCAAACTCAACCTTTGCACCGCTTGGAAAGTTCCAAAGCTTTTCTACTTCTCTGAACTTAGCACCGGGAAATGCTTGTGGATATAGTTCACGAGACTTATCAATCATCTCTCTTAGTTCTGGCATAGACCTTCTAAGTATCAATGCTCTGTGTGCAGACCTGTGTGCGTATCTTAGTGGGTCAACAATCATGGCATATGATTTACCACCACCAGCAGCTCCACCATATAACACATCTTTCTCACCAGCAGCAAGGAAGTCTGTTTGTGGACCTTCGTTAGCGTGGAAGAATACATGATGATTATCAAGTACTTCTTTTACAGCTTTGGGTAAAGTATCTAAATCACTTTCTGTAACAATACCTTCTTTAGTATTGTCCAGCTTTTCAAGTGTTGTCTTTTGTTTCTTGAATGATTTCTTAGCGTTGTTTAGCTTCTCTTCAAGTTTTCTAATGTTCTTTTGTTTACGAGTAATAGTCCTACGTGCTGCATCTTGTGCATCTTTAGGAGGTCTACCACCTTTTTTACGAGGCGTACCATCTTTGTTCTTTACAAAATTACCTTCGTTATCTTGCAAGTAAAGATGTGGGTTCAGTTCCCAATCTTTCGCTTCGTAATCCATACTTTTTATCTATGTGTTTTTTTAATCCGGGAGCAGACATACGTCTGTCNGTTTTATATTCTAACCAATCACATGCAGCCTGTAACGATATCTCTTCGTTGACTACCATGTTCTCTGCAATCTGCAAAGCTTCTAACTCTTCTTCAATAGGTTTTAAAAAAGAACTAGACTCATCATCCATCTCATATCCAAAAGGTATAGTTGATGTAGCTCTTTTTATATATCCTTCTTTCATACTTTTCTATATTGTCTTGTCTTTCTTTTAATCTTGTCAGGTTGAGCTACGTGTTGCTTTCCAGCTTTTGTTCCTTTTCTTTTAGCTCTCGTTGTAGACGCATACTCTGAATCCGAAAGTGATGCAATCGCTTTTTTCGGGAGATATCTTTCACCCGTTTCCGATGACTTTTTGCCACTCTTAGTACCCCAGTCTTGTTTGGTCCAAGCTCTAAGACTTTTTTGTGACTTTTTTAGACTTGACATTTTTCTTTGGTGTTAAACACTTNTTAAATAGTTTTGCGTAGACTTTATTTAGTCTGTCCATNATCTTTATCATAAATTCTCTCATATTACTTATAACCTCCCCCTTTAGCTTTATATTCTTTTGCAAGGAGCTGGGCTTTTCGAGCAGACCACTGACCGGCTTTACCACCTTTAGTACCGGCTTTAATCCTCTCGAAGAGCCTCTTACGCATAGTCGGCTTCGTATAGTTACCGGCTTTATTCACGGTTGATTTAGCTTTCTTTTTTGTTGGCATCTTTACCTCCTTTATTAAAAATTAAATCCCAGTTGTCTCTATACTGTTTAGAATGTATATTAACTCTAGGTGCAGAACCTTTACCACCGTCTGAAGGTTTGTAAAGTCTACCCTTATTCTTTTTACTAGACATAAGGACAGGTTTCTCGTTGCTACCTAGTTGTGGCATATAACTACCCTAGTCGTTCCGACTACCATTTAACCTTATCAGCCCAGTAGGCTGCAGATAGTTTACCTTTGGCAATGTTCTTACCGTGTCTCGCTTTAAAAGACTTTCTCTTTGCTTTCATTCTNGCTGATTCACCNGCTTTAGGTTTCCCTGCAGTCTTAGCACCTTGTTCACCAAACCTAATCATTTTAATAGTATCTCCTTCCTTTGCAAGAACTACGTGTGATTTAGTTGGGTGTTTTGGAGTACGTTTAGGTTTGTTATAACCTGCAAACCTTTCTCCTCTATATTCAATGCTCATTAGTGTATCACCTTATTTTTAATGAACTAGTTTCTTTTCTAGTTCTACTTCGTGTTCTAGTTCTTGAATCTCTCCTAGAACTAACAACCCATATTGTATTGCTATTCTATTAGCTTGGGCAACTGTATCTGCTTTGATATATGGACCTATTGCAGCTCCATCTTCATTAACGTGTTCAGTTATCCAAAGTTTCATAATTAGCTTCTTCTATATTTTCTGCTTCTATATCAATCGTATGTTTCTCTGGTAGTATAAAGATACCACCACTAACATTATGATTAATATCTACTTTATCCGTCTTAACAACACCAGCCCTATCTAGTATCGTCTGTGCAGCTTGTAGCTTGTTGTTAGCTTGAGGAACAGGCTTATCAGATTTCATAACCTCTATAAGCTTGAATGCTGCTGTTGGGGCTTCCCTTGCAAGTACGTCACTGGCTAAATCCACTACTTCGTTTTTAAGTGCTTTTAATATTTGATAGTGATTGCCTGAATACCCTGCAAGTTCGGCTGACTTTTTGAAGTCCCCACCAGTATCTACTAAGTGATTCAAGAATGCTTCTTGTTTCTCAGTTAGGTTTCTCTTCTTTTCTGGTAGGTAACTCATGCTTATATTATAGTCATACTTTTAAAGTTTGTCAAGTTTTTTTACAAAACTTTCAAGTCTTTTCACATATTTTAAAGTATTTGCACAAAGTACTTGACAAAATTGAAAAGTATGTGTATAATAAAGTTGAAAACGTCCCCAGGTTTAAATACATACATAGCCCCACCCAAACCTAACAAATATTTATCAATCATTCTTAATTATTCTTTATAATTCTCATAGTTTATTATAAGTTTATTCGTGTTGTAAAGTATATAAAAGGTTATGGCGTTTGTGAAGTTTTAAAGCTTTATAAAGCCCA
>JGI20154J14316_10004835_pt1 | contig 10206 bp, 11 predicted proteins | sample COG_04_FD_14316 | JGI IMG/M metagenome (IMG submission 14316) | reverse complement strand
CCGCATCACCGGTCACCAGCCGCTCCATCACCCGCATCATCCAGCCTGTGCCCTCGCGGCACGGGGTGCATTGGCCACAGCTTTCATGCTTGTAGAACTTTGCCAAACGCCAAACAGCTTTGACCACATCCGTCGATTGATCCATCACAATGACGGCCGCTGTGCCGAGACCTGAACGCTGTTCGCGCAGCCAGTCAAAATCCATTATCGCATCTTGTCGCATGACTGAGCCGGGCAACATCGGCACGGAAGATCCACCCGGGATAACCGCTTTGAGATTGTCCCACCCCCCACGGATCCCGCCGCAATGCTTATCAATCAGCTCATCGAATGAGATCGACATCGCCTCTTCCACCACACAGGGTGTATTCACGTGACCAGAAATTGCAAAAAGTTTCGTGCCCGTATTGTTGGGACGGCCAAACCCTGAGAACCACGCACCACCGCGGCGTAAAATCGTTGGCACAACCGCAATGGATTCCACATTGTTCACCGTGGTCGGACATCCATAAAGCCCCGCCCCTGCAGGAAACGGAGGTTTCATCCGCGGCATGCCCTTCTTGCCCTCAAGACTCTCTAAAAGCGCGGTTTCTTCACCGCAAATATAGGCTCCCGCCCCGTGGTGCAGGTAAATGTCGAAATCCCAACCCGATTTGGCGGCATTCTTGCCAACCAACCCAGCGTCATAGGCCTCATCAATCGCCGCCTGTAGCGCTTCGCGCTCGCGAATATACTCGCCGCGAATGTAGATATAGCACGCATTGGCATTCATCGCGAAAGAGGCAATCAAGCAGCCTTCAATCAGCGTATGCGGATCATGACGCATAATTTCACGGTCCTTGCAGGTGCCCGGCTCGGATTCATCGGCATTAACGACCAAATAGGACGGGCGGCCATCGCTTTCTTTTGGCATAAAGGACCACTTCAACCCCGTTGGGAAGCCTGCCCCTCCGCGGCCGCGCAGCCCGGAGGCTTTCATCTCATCAATGATCCAATCACGGCCCTTTTTGATCAAAGCGGCCGTGCCATCCCAATGGCCCCGCGCTTTGGCGCCTTTCAATGTGCGCTCATGCATCCCATAGAGATTGGTGAAAATACGATCTTGATCTTTCAGCATTTCATTTAGCCTTTATCTGCATCGCGGCGCGCACGCCAAATTTGAAAAGTGACAATAAGTGACCAAACCATCGCAGCCATAACGGCCAAATCCAGCAACAGCATGTAACGGCTGGAAATATCAAGCTGCACAGCGGCCCATTGCATGGCAAGCCAAATCAGCATCGCACCGGCGATGACCAGACTAGCTGTCCGGCCTTTCTTGGCTTGGATATGATCTTTTTCGCTGTGCATGTTGTGTTCGGTCTTTCAACGCATTGTCTTTGCCAGGAGGCGATCGGTTACTTTGTCTCTTTCGCCTTGGCAGCTTTCGCCTTGGCGGTTTTGGGCTTTGGTGCGGCCTTTGCTTTGGCCTTCGGGGCAGCTTTCGGTTTTACAGCCTTGCCCAACCATGGGGTCAGGAGCGGCACTTCACTGCCGTCAATCCGTTTGACCGTATCCCCCAAGTCCACAGCCAATTGCACAGAAGCGTTAAACGCCGCCTTGCCCGGCTCACGGTCTTTCAAAGAGGTCAACCCCGTGGCTGGCTCCGCGGCATAGCGGCCCGATTGCGAACCGGGGGTTGGCAGCTGGCCTGCGGCCAATTGATCAATCAGATCCGCGAATTTCTCAGCGGTGAGATCTTCATAGTAATCTTTGCCAATCTGAACCATCGGCGCATTTGCGCAGGCCCCCAAACATTCCACCTCTTCCCAGCTGAACTTGCCATCTTCGGAAATAACATGGGGCTTGCTGGCAATTTTTTCTTTGCACACAGAGACCAGATCTTCTGCACCGCAAATCATGCAAGTGGTGGTGCCACAAATTTGGAAATGCGCCACCTGGCCAACGGGCTGAAGCTGGAACATGAAATAGAAGGTCGCAACCTCTAAAACCCGAATATAGGCCATGCCCAAAAGATCAGCCACCGCCTCAATCGCGGGCCGCGTCAGCCAACCTTCTTGCTCCTGGGCGCGCCACAGCAATGGGATCACCGCGCTGGCCTGCCGGCCCTCGGGGAATTTGGTCATCTGCGCCTCTGCCCAAGCCTGGTTGGCAGGCGTGAAAGCAAAGGAGCTGGGTTGATCTGCGTGTAGACGACGAAGCATGTAAGGCCCTGTAATTTAAGCGTTCAAAGACGCGACATAGATTTCAAAAGGAACGGCGTGGCATCTCATCGGTCAATCTCTCCAAAGACCACATCCATCGTGCCAATGATTGCCGCCACATCTGCCAGCTGGTGCCCTTTGCACAGGTGATCCATCGCTTGCAGGTGCAAAAAGCCCGGTGCCCTTATCTTGCTGCGATAGGGTTTATTCGTGCCATCTGCGACCAGATACACCCCAAACTCACCCTTTGGCGCTTCAACAGCCGCATAGACTTCGCCCTCGGGAACATGGAAACCCTCGGTGTAAAGTTTGAAGTGNTGGATCAAAGCTTCCATCGANTGTTTCATCTCACCGCGTTTTGGCGGGGTCATTTTTCCNCGCGCCATGACATCTCCGGGCTCCTCGCGCAATTTACCGATGGCCTGTTTGATGATCGACACGGATTGACGCATTTCCTCCATGCGGCACAAATAGCGATCATAACAATCTCCATTCTTGCCAACAGGAATGTCGAATTTAAACTCGTCATAGCATTCATAGGGCTGCGCCCGGCGCAAATCCCAGGCAAAGCCAGAACCGCGCACCATAACGCCACTAAAACCATATTTCTGAATGTCGTCTTCTGTCACAACGCCAATATCTGCGTTACGCTGCTTGAAAATCCGATTTTCTGTCAACATCGTATCGATGTCTTGCAAAACCGCTGGGAAGCTCTGGGCCCATTCTTCGATGTCATTGATCAGAGCATCAGGCAGATCTTGATGCACCCCGCCTGGGCGGAAATAGGCCGCATGGAGACGCGCACCGCAGGCCCGCTCATAAAAGATCATCAGCTTTTCGCGCTCTTCAAATCCCCAGGTCAAAGGCGTCATCGCCCCCACATCCATCGCCTGGGTCGTGACATTGAGTAAATGGTTGAGCACGCGGCCAATTTCACAATAGAGCACCCGGATCAGGCTGGCGCGGCGCGGCACTACAGTGCCGGTGAGTTTTTCAATCGCCAAACACCATGCGTGCTCCTGGTTCATTGGCGCCACATAATCAAGCCGGTCAAAATAGGGCAAGTTTTGCAGATAGGTCCGGCTTTCCATCAGCTTTTCCGTGCCACGGTGCAACAGTCCAATATGCGGATCGCAGCGCTCGACAATCTCGCCGTCCAATTCCAGCACCAAACGCAACACACCATGCGCCGCCGGGTGCTGTGGACCGAAGTTGATATTGAAATTGCGAATCTTTTGCTCGCCGGTCAAAGCGTCGTCAAATTTGGAGCCGTCCATTATGCACCTCCTTCTTGGCCAAAGTTTTGGCCGATGATGATCTGTCGTATCATGCCAGCAACTCCCGGTTTTTCCGCCAATTTTCCGGCAGTTCCGCGAAATTATCAGCAACAAAGTCGTATTGCGCCTTTAAAAACTCCAAAGTGTCCCGACGCAGGCCTTCAGGAAAAGGCGCCGCAAGGCCCACATGCGCGCGCTTGATCTGGCTGGGGCTTATCGCTTCTATCCCCCAATAGGAACACATGGCGTCAAACTTGGGGCCGTCCTGCAAATTTTCCGAAAAGCCGATCTGAAACTGCGAGTGATCGAAGACGGAGGCAAAGCGCGAGATATTCGACTTATAATCGCCCCGTATCACGATATGCGCCTCTTCTTGTTTGTATAAAACGCGCTGCAAGATATCTTGGCAGGTGAGCAAGAAATCCTGCCCCTCTTTCATACTGCGTTTGGCCACCATGCGCACATGCGACCACAGACGCTCCAGCGGATCGCGCATCAGATATTGCAGCTTTACGCGAATAGGCAGCGCTGAAATACGGGCAATCTCTGTGGGCTCAAGCAAAGCATAGGCCGGCGTGACGTCAAGCAAGACCGTCTCATCCATACGCCCAGCCTGCAGATACTCCAAATAGGCGGAATCGTCACTGCGCTCTGCCGAAAGCGCCATGATCAGCGCTTTGGTATCATCAATCCGGCGGCTCAAGCTGAGAATGCGGATGATATCATCCGCAGCTTCAGCCTCAATCAGACGCGCCTCATATTGCACCACAAGACGGTCCAAAACCTTCAGCTGGCGCATTAATTTCTTAGGATTAAATGTTGAAAAATAATGACATTCCTTGACAGACCGCACATGACACGCCGCATGATCATGCAAATAGCGATACATCCAAGACGTTCCCGCCTTCGTCGCTCCCACGCAGATCAAAAGTGTCGGAACCGCCATAGCTTACCCCTTGGCCCCATCAGTTTTCTCGTCACCGGGCAGCACATATTTTGCCCCCTCCCAAGGAGACATAAAGTCGAATTGACGGTATTCTTGCACCAAGGACACGGGCTCATAGACCACACGCTTTTCAGCCTCGTCATAGCGCAGTTCCGTATAGCCGCTGGTTGGAAAATCTTTGCGCAGCGGATGGCCGCGAAAGCCGTAATCGGTCAGCAATCTGCGCAGATCCGGGTGGCCAGAAAAGAGGATGCCAAACATATCGAATATTTCGCGCTCGAACCAATTTGCCGAAGGGTGCACCTCTACGATCGAGGCCACCATGTCATCGGCCCGCACAGAGGCCCGCAAGCGCACCCGGTGGTTCTGATACATGCTGAGCAAATGATACACGACGTCAAAGCGTTTCTCGCGGCCCGGATAATCCACCGCTGTGATATCCACCAAAGTCGAAAAGCGGCAGTTGCGGTTGGACTTCAGAAAATCAACCAACCCAACGATATTGGACGGCGCGACTTCAATGGTCAGCTCGTCAAAACTTACATCATAGGACAGCACGCAATCGGGCCGTTTTGATGCAATCAACGCACCCAATTCTTGTAACGCCTGTGTCATTTCACAACTTTCTTTGCAGGAGAGGCGACGCCGGCTTTCGGCGGATCCTGAGGCTGCAATGCTGCCAACGCGAACCATTCGCGTTGGACTGCCAAATCAACAAACCACGCGCAGCGCGCATCCGCATGTTCACCCAATTCTTCCACAGTCATCAACGGACCACCACTCTTTAGATATACAACCGAACCAAGCTCAACTTTCATGACTTTACCTCACGATTGTTCCTGTTCTGCGAATTTTTCTTTGAAGCTGCAAAATACCGTAAAGCAGCGCCTCTGCGGTGGGTGGGCAGCCGGGCACGTAGACGTCTACAGGCACAATCCGGTCGCAGCCCCGCACAACAGAGTAGCTGTAATGATAATAGCCACCCCATTGGCACAAGAGCCCATCGAGATCACATATCGCGGCTCGGGCATTTGGTCGTAAACCTTGCGCAGGGCCGGCGCCATTTTGTTCGTCAATGTCCCAGCAACAATCATCAAATCGGATTGACGTGGACTGGCCCGCGGCGCAGTACCAAAACGTTCCAGATCATACCGCGGCGTGGACGCATGCATCATCTCGACAGCGCAGCACGCCAGGCCAAAGGTCATCCAATGCAGGCTGCCCGTGCGGGCCCAATTGATAATGTCTTCGGTTGATGTGACCAAAAAGCCTTTGTCCTGAAGCTCACTGTTGAGCTCTCTCGTGGCGACATCACGGTCAAATCCAGCGGTATTCGCCCCTGCCATCACTCCCATTCCAAGGCTCCCTTCTTCCACTCATAAGCAAATCCGATGGTGAGAACCGCCAAAAATGCCATCATCGACCAAAAGGCCAGCATGCTGATATCCTTAAAGGCCACCGCCCAAGGGAAGAGAAACGCGATCTCAAGATCGAAGATAATGAACAAGATCGCCACCAAATAAAAGCGCACGTCAAACTTCATCCGCGCATCATCAAAGGCGTTAAACCCGCATTCATAGGCGGAGACTTTTTCCGGGTCTGGATTGCGCACCGCGACCACAGCTGCAGCCAATAACAAAACAATGCCCAATCCTATCGCCACTGCCAGCAGCATCAATATCGGGAGGTAATCCTGTGCAATATTTTCCACGTTGGCTCCTTACATGCGCCGCTAGTGGCACAACATGCCGCCTGTACTACGCTTCGGGCTCAAAAGGGTCAACGCCCGGATTGCGCAATCCCAGCCGGTCTTATAAAAAATTTATCCAAAACCGATCAACGGGCCTGCCAGCTTGGCGCAGATTTTTGGAAGAAGGCGGCAATTCCCTCCTCCGCCTCTGGGCTTTCCCATTGCGCAATCAAAGCTGTGACCGTCATTTCAATGGTCTGCGCGTCAATGACCGGACCCAGGGCGCGCGCCAATTTTTTCGCCGCGGCCACGGCCCCCGGAGCACAGCTTAAATAGGGCGTCACCTCTGCCGTCACCGCCCGGTCAAGCGCGTCTTCGGCAACGGTCTTGGCCAAGAGCCCCAAGCTCTGCGCTTCTTGCGCAGAAAACTTGCGTGCAGACATGAACACACGCCGCGCCGCCGCCTCGCCCATGCGCGCAATCACATAAGGACCGATGGTTGCCGGAATCAGCCCAAGCTTGGTTTCCGTGAGCCCCATCCAAGCATTCTCAACCCCAATGGCCACGTCACAGATAGAGGCCAGCCCGACCCCGCCGCCAAAGGCATTGCCGTGAAGACGTCCGATCACCGGCTGCGGCAGCGTGTTCCAAGACTGCAGCATCCCCGCAAGACGTCGCGCGCCTTCTTGCCGGGTCGCACGATCCGCCTGCATCTGCGCTTGCATCCATTGCAAATCTCCACCGGCGCAAAAGCTCTTGCCGCGCGCGGCCAAAACCACGACCCGCGCCGAACTGTGGCGCAAATTTGCGGCCATTTCGGTCAGCTCGTCGATCATCTGAGCAGATAAGGCGTTGTGTTTCTCGGGCCTGTTCAACCAAACCGTACAGACCCCTTGTGCATCTGTTGCGCTGTCTATCGTATCAAATTGCATCTTTTGCGCCTTCTGTGCGTCCCAGAATTTTTCGTGCCAAACGCGCGGCCTGCGCCAATCCGGCGCGATCTGGCGCACCAGAGATGTCATATCCGCGGGCGACAAGATGGTCATAGACCAATTCCGTATCCACATTGCCCTTCGCTCCAGGCGCATAGGGACAGCCGCCCAAGCCAGCAATGGAGGCATCAAAAATCCGCAATCCATAGTCGAGGGACACATCAATATTTGCCAAGGCCCGTCCCGCAGTATCATGATAATGACCGGCCAATGCTTCGGCCGGCACGACCCGCACCACAGCCTCCAACATGCGCGCCACCTGCTCAGGATAGGCCGTGCCTATGGTGTCGCCNAGGGAAATTTCGTCACAGCCCGCGCCATGCAGCAGCTCAGCAAGCCGGGCCACTTCGGAGGGGGCGACGGGCCCATCATAGGGGCATTCAGTGACGCAGGAAATATAACCGCGCAGCCGCACCCCCTCCGGCGCCTCAGCCCTGAATGTCGCAATGACGTCTTGCACACGCTCCACAGCCCCGGCGAGCGAAATATTCGTATTGGCGCGGCTAAAACCTTCGGTTGCCGCGATGAACACACAAAGCCCCCCGACCGGGGTCGCCAAAGCCGCCCGCAAACCCCGATTATTGGGGGCCAGAGCATAGAGCTGCGCCGCGCCGGGTGTCACCCCCTCAACCACCTGCGCCGCATCTGCCATTTGCGGCACCCATTTGGGGCTGACAAAACTGGCGCATTCGATCCGCAGCAGACCCGCGCCCGCCAAAGCCTGCGTCAGGGCGATTTTATCCTCCGAGGAGATAAAGGCCGGTTCATTTTGAAGCCCATCACGCGGGCCAACCTCAAAAATCTCCACCGCCTTACTCATCACGCGTCCTCCGGCGCGGCTTCAATCACAGCCAAAACCACACCCGCATCCACTTGTTGATCTTGCCGCGCCGTTAAGTTTTCAACGCGGCCCGCGTGATCGGCGCAAAGCGTATGCTGCATTTTCATCGCTTCGAGCACGACAATCGGGTCTCCAGCGGCAACCTCTTGCCCCGCGCGCACGAAAACCTGTTTGACCAAGCCAGGCATCGGCGCTGTGATCGCCCCATCGCTTTGAACCGTCGCGGTACGCTCCAAGGGATCAATCACATCAAACACCAGAGTTTGCTCACCAAAGAGATAGGCTTTGCCAGCGGCCAAGACCGCAGGCCGCTGCGATAGCGTGCGCGGACCCAGCTCAAAAATTTCCCCGGCCACATCAACCACGGTCNGCCCCCCAGGGCGTAGGCTCACATGCACAGTTTGCAGCTCATCTTGATGGCGCAAAGCCAGGCTTTGGCGCAGCGGTGTGAACAGCGTGAAACCCGCATCACCCTGCCGATCTCGGCCAGTATCCAACAGCCCCATGGCGCAAAGCGCCGCTCTTGCCCAATCTTCCGGAGCCGGTGCCGGCGCGCGGGTCAACCCCTCCATATCACGCGCGATCAACCCTGTATCAAAGCTGCCGGCCACAAAATCCTCGTGCTGCAGAAGCGCAATCAAAAAATCACGATTGGTCTTGAGACCCGCGATTTGAGTCAATTTCAAGCCCCGCAGCAGCNGCCNGAGCGCGCTGGCACGATCTGGGCCTGTGGCGATAAGCTTTGCGATCATCGGATCATAATAGGGCGTGACCTGCCCACCCTGCGCCACGCCTGTCTCCACACGCAATCCAGGTCCAAAGTTCAGATGATGCAACTGGCCAATCGAAGGCAGAAAACCCTGCGCGGAATCTTCGGCATAGAGCCGCGCCTCAATGGAGTGACCCTGCGCATGGATTTCATCTTGCTTCAGCGGCAACAGCCCCCCCGCCGCAACTTGCAGCTGCCAGGCCACCAAGTCTATGCCTAAAATCTCTTCGGTGACGGGGTGCTCCACCTGTAATCGCGTGTTCATCTCCATGAAATAAAAGCTGTCTTCGTTCAGAGCGGCGCTGCCATCCACAATAAACTCAACCGTGCCTGCGCTGGCGTAACCAATGGCCTGAGCGGCGCGCACCGCCGCCCGCCCCATCGCGTCGCGAACCGCATTTGGCATATGCGGCGCAGGCGCCTCCTCAATCACCTTTTGATGACGGCGTTGCAAAGAACAATCCCGCTCATAGAGGTGCACAGCTTTCTGCCCATCACCGAACACTTGGATTTCAATATGGCGTGGGTTGGCAATGAATTTTTCAATCAACACCCGCGCATTGCCAAAGGCGCCTTGCGCCTCTGACTGTGCCGAGGCCAGATGAGCCGCAAACTCCTCAGGCCGGTCGACACGGCGCATCCCTTTGCCGCCACCGCCCGCCACCGCCTTGATGAGAACGGGATAGCCAATCTCTGCGGCGGCTTGTTGCAGCCGCTCCAAAGACTGCGTCTCGCCGTGATATCCCGGCACAATCGGAACTCCGGCCTTTTGCATCAAAGCCTTTGCGGCATCCTTGAGCCCCATGGCCCGAATGGCCGCAGCGGGCGGGCCGACCCAGATCAGGCCCGCCTCTTGCACCGCTTGGGCAAAGTCGGGATCTTCTGACAGAAACCCATATCCCGGATGGATGGCATCTGCGCCATGCTCTTGGGCCGCCGCGATAATCGCATCACTGCGCAAATAGCTCTCAGCTGGGCTGTGACCGCCCAGATACACCGCCTCATCACAAGACTGCACATGCAGCGCCTCTTCATCCGCCTCCGAGGCAATGGCCAGGGTGGCAATTCCCATCTCCCGGGCAGAGCGGGCAATGCGGCAAGCAATTTCGCCGCGGTTGGCAATCAGCAGTTTTTGAATCATTTCTGCAAGCTTTCAGCGTGATAACTGCGGTAGCGCCGCCGGAAAATAAAGTTGGGACGATCCCCTTCAAAGAGATAGAAACATCCCCCCACAACCACCAAAGCGTTGCACAGATCGTAGTATTGCGCAGGTCCGCTCAACAGCCCCCCATAGCCCGAGGCCCCACTGAAAAAGCGGATCAGAAAAATCATCGGCACAAATAGGGCCGCCAGATAGGCCAACCGATTGCGCAGCACGAGGCCAGCACCCGTCAAAAACAGCACGGCTCCGAAGACCAGGCGCGGCAGAGAGGCGCTGCTGCCCAGGACAATCTCAAGGCCTCCAACAGCAACAAACCAAAGGCAGA
>JGI20154J14316_10004834_pt1 | contig 10209 bp, 7 predicted proteins | sample COG_04_FD_14316 | JGI IMG/M metagenome (IMG submission 14316) | reverse complement strand
AAATTTAGATGTAGATGATAGTATTTATGGTAATTTACTACCAAAAAATGAAATATCTCAAATAGGGAATGAAGATAACAGAGCAACAATATATGGTAAAAAAATAGATACAACGACTTTGATTTCGTCAAATATAGAAAATAGTCATCATATATATTCTCTTACTGGTAAAATTGATACATGTAAAATTGATACATTAGAAAGTAATAATGTCGAAATTAAAAATTTAGATGTAGATGATGGTAAATATAATATTTTATTACCAAAAAATGAAATATCTCAAATAGGTAATGACGATAACAGAGGACCGATATATAGTAAAATATTAGATACAAAAATATTATTTTCGAATAATATAGAAAATAGTAATAATATATATTCTTGTAGAGGTAAAATAGATAAGTTTATAAGTGAAGATATAATATCAACTGCATGTCATTTTGATATGATTGAGTTTGATAGATTAATACCAATAAGTAATAATTCACATATAGGTACGAACGATAATAGAGTAAATATATATATTAATAGTCTAGATGCTTGTATTATTAATGGAGGATTTAATAAATTAATGCCAATTGATGAGAATTCACAAATTGGCACAGATGAAAATCGAGTAAATATATATATTGACCATTTAGATGTAAATGATATAACTGGTAAATTTAATATATTATTACCATCAAATGAAGGTTCTCAAATAGGAAATGCGTTTAATAGGCCAAATATATATGCGGATAGTTTAAATGTGAATGATTGTAGATTTAAAAAAATAGCAGGGTTTTATGAAAGTTTAATACCAATTGATGATAATTCACAAATAGGAGATTTAGTTAATAGAGCAAATATATATGGAAATAATATAGATGCTACATCTTGTGTAGTAAAGAAATTAGAAGTGATTGATGAATTAAAAGTACATAATTTAGAAAGTATTAATACATTTCACTATGGTAAATTACATTTCGATGAAGGTGTATTTAATAAATTATTACCAGAAAACTATAATTCGAATATTGGAGATGAAGACAATAGATTTAATATTTTTACTAATACAGTAAATTCAAATTTTGGTATATTTAATGAATATTTAAAATCTCATAATTTATCTGTTGCAAATGATGTAATATTATCTCAAGATTATAAAAATAATTATATGATTACAACTGATACTGAAAATAGCAAAATAGATCTAAATGCAGATGTGATTAAATTAAAAACAAATAATGATGGATTAATAATATCAGATGATGGAGTAGAAATAGATGGATTAATAATATTAAGTAATATTATGATAAATACAAATAGTTATGCAAATGAATATATATATCCTTGTAAAAGTTTAATATTTTTAACTGGAAGTGGTAATCGTCGTTATATATTATCAAATAATAGAAGTCAGGAGAATAATACATGTGAATTAACAAATGGTACATTTGTTAAAATTGTAAATATTAGTAATGTAAGTATAGTAATAAATGATTACATTTTATGTAATGATGGTGATTTTTATAATTTTGTTTATTATAATAAATGGATTTGTCTAAATAAAGGAAATAAATATTCTCAAGATATTTGCGATACTCCTCAAAATAATAATATTATAAGTTGTGCATCAACAAATAATGATGATCCAATTCCTGAATGTAATAGTGAATGTAATAGTGAATGTAATAGTGATAGTGATAGTAGTTGTATTTGTAATTCAGAAGATATAACGTATGATAACGAATAAAAGTGAAATATAAAATTTATTATATTATATTATATAATAAATGGTATTTGAATTATATGATATTGAATCTAAAAAAGATATAATATTAAAAAATATATCATTTACTGATAAACAAAAAATTATAAATGGAGAATTTGTTATCAAAACTAAAATAAAAAATTTAGATAAATTTAAATATGAATTATCTAAAGATGATACATATTTACCAATGTTTGATATAATAGATGAAAAAATTTATTTAATTCATAAAAATTATATATTTAAATCAATAAAACATAATAACATGAGAGTATTAAATAATAATTTAATAGATTTTTTTGAAAATAATAAATATGATAAAAAAATAATAAATATTACACATTTATTTGATTTTGAGTTATTAGAAACTCAATTTTTAAATTTTATATATTATCATTCAAAAGATGTTGGCCAAGATATAAGCTATTTTAAAAATCCTGCATTTATTAAAAATGCAGATATTAGACCTTATCTAAAAAAATCATCTATTATTAATACAGGCTTAAATACTGGAATTTTAAAAATTAAAGATTTACCAATCAATGATATTAATTTAGAAGATATATATCATAAAATAAAACCATATCTATTTACAGATAAAATATTATACACACATAAAAATTTAATAAAAAAACATAAAACTGAAAATTTACTTAGTTTTTTTTCATTATATGGATCATTCTTTATCAACAAGTATTTGAGAAATATTAATCAGAAATATAATGATAATATGATAATTGAACATATTAATAAAATGAATCTTTTAATATCAGAAGTACCTAGATTAGATGAAGATAAGATCGTATTTAGATATATAAATGATGATTCCTTTTTAAATTTAGATCAACCAGGCGATACCTTTATAAATGATTCATTTATGTCTTGTACACGAAAGCCAAATATTAATGCACAAAATAATGAGTTTGGTTATATTTTATTAAAAATAAATTTAACTACTAAATTTAAAGGATATTTTATTTCTATTGAATCAGAAAGTGTATTTAATAAAGAGAAAGAAGTAATTATAAAACCAGGTGTAGAATTCAGATTAAAATCGGTAGATGACGATGTTGATTTTTATTTATTTGAAAAAAAATATTTGAGAAATATTAAAAAAAAATATGAATTAGAAGTTATAAATATTCATAATATAAAAATACCAAAATATGAAATTATATCAATTCCGGAATTTAATATAAATGAAATGAAATTAGAGGGTAATACGTTAGATGAAAAAATTAAGTTTTTTTATTTTATGTATTGTAATATAAATAAAAGTTGTTATATTAAGTATGGTAAAAAGAGAAAATTATTTTATTTTAATTTTTATGATAGTACTGAATTATATTCCGATTTCTATTATTATAAAATAACAAATGGATTTTTTATTTTATCATTTGATGATAATAATAATATTGATACATTTATTGAATTAGGAGACGATTTAATTATAAATTATCCATCGCATCATTTAAATTTAAAAAAAAATGCGGATATAAAAATAATATCTGCATTATTCTGTAATTTATTTGAAATAAGTACAATTAAAATTTTTCCATACCATGAAACAATTGATAATACATATTATAATATTGTTATAAATGAATTATTACAAGATATTATTAATGATGACAATGAAAAATATGATATATATGATAATAAAAAAATAATTAATTTTTTCAACTCAAAAGTTGATATTAATCATGTTAATTTTAATATATTAAAATATATTAATGAAAATACGACGTATAAAAGCTTAATGTTAGATTTAATGAAAAATAATAAAATTTATTTAAAATATTTATATAAAAGTTTTCCTATTAATATATTAAAATGTCATTATGTATTTTATCCATATGAATATTTATTAGATGAATCATATATTGAAATTATACCTTATATATATTCTACATATGCTCAAACATATGAAGAAACTAATATAACAGATAATACCAATTTTGATATGTTTGAAAGATCAATAATAAAAAATTGAAAAATGAATATCATTGTATCTATTTATCTATGTATATTAAATGAGTACAGTCATGAACTCAATTAAAAACGACAACGACAACGACAACGAGTGGAAAGTCCAGGCCAAACCTAAGATGAATAAGTCTAAAACTTCTCCTGGAGCCTGCCGTTTTGGAACTACCAACACGGCAACTCACAAAACGACAACTCTACGTGATACCACAAAAAGTAATGTAGTAGCTAATCCAATTCATCTTTCTCCAACAAAAGTACATTTTGTTAATGGGAAAGCAAAAAAAATTATTGATGATTGTTTCTCTAAAGGAGTAGACATACGTGATATTTTTAAACAATTCAATTATGTTAAAAATGATAGCCCGCTTAAAACGAGTATTACCGTTTATATTTTTATTCAATCCGCATTATTTGATAAACTTAAATTTGTAGAATATATTTTGGATGCCGTGCCAGACCGCAATTTGATTGTTAATACTAAATCTGGCACGATGGCATATTCTGCAATTTTCAAAGCAGCATATAATGGATCTATTGGATGTATTAAAATGCTACTTGCTGCTAATGCAGATTTAACTTCTATTAATACAGAAGGAGAAACAATTCTAGAAGCATTGGAACAAGGACTAATTGATGAAATTAAGAGAAATCCACAACATGAATTATTTACAAGAAGTAGATTTCTAGAATGTAAGGAGTTTATTAATAATTATAGACCTGCACAAGATAAGATGTTATCTTTTAATAAAGGTGCTTGGAAGAGAAAAAGTGACGATGCTCCCAAACTCTCTGTTTCTGACGAGAAAGTATCTGTTTTTGACGAGAAAGTATCTGTTTTTGATGAAGAATTAACTGTTTCTGATATTATTTCATCATATTCGACAGATAAAGTTACAATTCAGCATTATCTTAATTCTAAAGATGATATTTCACTCGCATTAGTTGAAATATTAACTTTTTTGTTTGAGAGAGGTATGACTGAAAAATACAATGATATCATTAAGATTGTGAAAGAATTTGCAGAAAGTAATATATTTAAACAAAATATTATTGACTGTATCAATGACGAAACAATTCAAGATCTAATTATTGATGCACCATATGCATCAAAAGAACTCAAAATTATATCTTCAATTCTTCAAATTACTAAATAAAAGAAGATGTTATATCTTTCTTTGAATATATCATATCATATTCATTTGCTTTATTCTCTAATAAATTATTAATTTTATTTAATATATTTTCATTCTCATCTTTATTAGTACCTATATTCTCAATAATATATAATGGTACAGTGTCTGATTTAGTAATTAATTTATATTCATTATTTATTTGATCAAAAATTAGTTTTATATTATCAACTCCTCCGTAATTCGGATTCCTTAATATAAAATTTAGTTTTGTAGAAATCAAAAAACTACCAAAAAACTTTTCTAAAGACATTTTAAATTTAATTCGTTCTTCTTCAGTAAGATCAATACTTAACAAATCCGAATTATTATAATATAATTCGGATAAATAAGTATAACAATCATTATTACTGATAGTCCATATTGTTTTCATTGCATATTTAATCCAATCAGAATCATCATAATTATTCTCAAATTGAGAATACATAAAATTATTAAAAATTTTTAATACTTTTTTATATAAATCATACTTCTCCATCGCAGAATTTTTATCTTCATCTGATAAAAATTTATTTGACAAATCAATATAGCCTTTCTCTTTATCAACTGATATAACAAGCAATGTATATTGTTTATTTTCTTTTAATAAACATATACTTTTTTTTTTTCGTCTAACAGATGCATTTGCTAACTGTATCATTCCTTCAATATTATCATATTCTACTAAACTAACGTATATTGCATCATTGTCTATTTTTTTAACTCTACAAATAATAAGATCATCTATATTCGGTAATTCATTTTTGTAAAATCTCATTTTAATAATAAGAATATATTATTAAAACTTTAAATATTTAAAATTATTTCAAATTAAGAAAATAATAACACGAAAACTCCATTTAAAGTGGTTCGTGGTGAAAAAAATAACAACATGAAAAACCAAAGAGAAACATCATACTATTAATAAACATTGAATTATATACACATCCATTACTATTATCATAAATACATAATGAATCGTCTGGATATAAAATATTTATATTTTTATCGTCCCATTTAAGTGCTACATAGTTCTCGGAATTATCTGTTTCGTCATTATCTGATTCGTCATTATCTGATTCGTCATTATCTGATTCGTTGTCTGAATTATCATTNTCTGATTCGTCATTATCTGATTCGTCATTATCTGATTCGTCATTATCTGATTCGTCATTATCTGATTCGTCATTATCTGATTCGTCATTATCTGAATTATCGACTATTTTTTCTTGTTCGTCAATTATTTTATCATTAAAATATTTATCAATTTCTAATTTTAAATTATATTTATCATGATCTAATAGATCATATATGATGTTATATATAAATTTTACTCGTCGTTTTTTATTATTCTTTTGTTCTCTAAATTGCTTATTAGGATATAAATCATAATGTATATCTTTTAAAGTTGTATTATATAAATTTAAAATATTTATATATGATGGATGTTGAATATTATCAATACCTAAATAAATAGTATCTTCTGTTAATTCATTTAATAAAATATCATGTTCTATTATTTGATATGATTGACATAAATTTAATGCAATATAGTCATTATTTTTTTGGTTGTGTGTAATTATATACATTTTTATATATATAACTATATTCTTTTAACTTATTAAACTAAAAGTAGTAGTTAATACCTAATTTGTATATTTTTTATTAGGTTTTTATTTGATAATATATAGAATATGAACCTAATAAAAATTTTGGCGTTTTAGGCGTTTTAGGCGTTTTAGGCGTTTTAGGTTTTTTATTAGATTGATAATTTATAGAATATGAACCTAATAAAAATTCAAATAATGGCGTTTTAGGGTAGTTATATTGTTGACATAAAAGCTTATGTTGTTCTTTTATATTATCATATGTAAGGACCACTAGATCATTTGTTTTAAAAGATAATTTTATAAATTTGGATGTATTTACATATTTTCTTATAATTTTACGTAAATCATTTAAGTTTGATACATGCTCGTCATTTATTGTTTCAAGAAATAAACCAGCATCTATAGTATTGTTTGAGTTGCTATAAGAACCTGGCAAGACACTAACTAATATTATTTTACTATCAAATCTTTTTTCGTAATTGTCTTTATAATCTAATAATTTATGTTTCGTTGAACTATTTAAATTCGTTTGTGGTAATATTTGATGTTTATATAAATGATTTCTTTTAAAATTACAAAATACTAATCCTGATATTATTTCGTAATCAATACGTTGTTTAAATAAATTTAAATATATATCTTCTATTACAAAATCCGGATAGTCTAATTTAATTGTTATTGTCTTTTCTCCATCATCTTTATTAAAATATTTTATTTTAATATTATCACCAATTTTAAATCTATAAAGAATATCATCGATGTTAAACTTTTCATTATTCCAAGGTACATCTACTTCGCCATATTTATCTAACTTAAATATATCAAATTCCATTAAAATATCGTGTATTCTTAAACCCCCTTTATATAAACATGATTTTTCATGTATTTCAGTTATTAGATATCCGTCATTTTTTATATTATTATATTCTTTCATAATATTATTAATAGTAGAAAATGTACATAATAATTGAGGTCGTCTAATGATTACAGGTTTAGATTCATCTGCAGGTAAAAATGAATCATATAATATATTAAAATATTTTATTGGAACGGAATATCCAATATTATCTGCCATGTCTGCAGATATTTTTTGAGAATTAATTGCTATTACATTATTATTATCATCAACTAAAGGACCTCCTGAATTTCCTGGATTAATTGGCGCATCTGTTTGAAAATGATAATTCTGGTAACCACTTATTATACCTTGACTTAATTTTAATTTATCTTGCCCTAGAGGATAACCAACTGCTCTAACTTGTTCGCCTTGTTTAACTAAATCTGAATCTAATAATTCAAGAACAGAATTATTTTTATATTCTGCTTTAATTACTGCAATATCATAATCTGGACTCATTGATATTACTTTCGCAGAATATCTTGTTTTACCCTCTAATGGTATTGTAATTTCTAATTTAATTGCATCTTCTACAACATGACAACATGTTAAAATATAACCACCTTTCAAGAAGAAAAACCCTGTTCCTATACTTTCATTCTCATATGGCGACCTAAAAGGAGCATACCAATCATGTGTGACATTATGTGATATAATCTTAACTATTGTATTATGANATGGATCCATTATATATATATAATAATATAAAAAAATTGATTTATGTAAATTTTTGGAAATAAAAAAGAATGTATTAATAAATGTCAAGAAGTAGTAGTTGTAACAGTGATGCTTCATTATCAAGTGATGATGAATATTATGGCAATAATGGAGAAGAATTTAGAGGGTCTGTATTAAATAATCGTTATTGTTTAATAGATAAGATTGGTTATGGTTCATACTCATCTGTCTGGGCTGCTTATTCAATAACTGATAATACATTTTATGCTATTAAAATTCAAAATGCAGAAGACTATGAAGATGGCTTAGAAGAGCTTAAAATTTTAAGAAGAATAAAAGAATTAAATAATAATAATTTAATTCATTTAGTAGAAGGATTTGAGATCATTAAAAAAGACATAGTAAAGAAAAAAACTAAGAAAGGGAAAAAAACTGTTATGAAAAGAACTGTTGATATAAAAAAGTTTATTTGCATGGTATTGCCATTGATGGCTGGAAGTGTATATTCATTAATTCGAGAAGGTAAATATAAAAATGGTTTAGATGCTCGTTTATTAAAATTATGTATTAATACTATTTTATATTCTACTGATGACTTGCATAATAAATTAAAAATATGTCATACTGATTTAAAACCGGAGAATATGCTTGTTAGTGGTATATCGGTTAGAGTAAGTGAATTAATTGAGGAATATAATAAAGTAAATTTAAAAACGATATATGATAAAAATTTAGAAGATATATTGATAAGTAAATCATTGAGCATAAAAAATATAAATCATAAAAAAAAAATTAGAAAAATTAAATCATCAATACTTCGAAAATGTCATAAATATATATTAGATAGTATGAGTTTATTAAATAAAGACTCTGATTCTGATTCTGATTCTGATTCTGATTCTGATTCTGATTCCAGTTCTCACAGAGATGAAGCTGATTCTGAATCAAAATCTGAACAGATTGATAGCTCTACGTCCAATGGACNCAATGAAGATTTTTCTGTTATTGATGAGAATGTCTTGACTAATTGTCATATTACATTAACTGATTTTGGTAGTACTGTTAAAATTAGAGAATTAGATAATGAAGAAATACAGACTAGATATTATCGTGCACCAGAGGTTATATTAGGATTATATTATAGTGAAAAGATTGATGTCTGGTCTATTGGTTGTATAGTATATGAACTATATACTGGGAGAATATTATTTGACCCTGATAAAGATAAAGATTTTAGTAGAGATTTTCATCATTTGTTTTTAATTGAAGAATTATGTGGACCAATTCCAAAAGATGTAATTAAACGATCACCTAAAAAAAATGAGTTTTTTAAAAAAAATAAATTAAACTGTAATAAAAAAATAGAGAGTGTCGATATTAAATCTATTATTAATAAAGATTCAATTGACCCTTTTATTATTGATTTAATAAAAAAATGTTTAATTATAGATCCAAAAGAAAGACCCAATATTAAGGAAATAATTCATTTTATAAAAAACTATGAAAACAGTGCATAATAAATTTTATATATTATTAAACAACTCTAAATATTTAGATTTGTTTAATAATATATAAATATTCAGTAAATTTGATTCTATCTTCAAATATGTATTTCATAGTCATTTAATTTTTTGTTTTTAAATGTTTTTGTTTTAAATGTTTTTGTTTTAACTGTTTTTAACTGTTTTTGTTTTAACTGTCGTCGCCACAGTCATATGCCCCTTGTCCTCCTGAAAATATTTCAGATGTTAGTCCAGATGCTCCTGGACCACCAAGTGCACTAAAAGTGCTTGTATAGTTCACTAAACCTGAATTACTACTACCTATCGATCCCGAATTATATGCATGAGACTCTTCTGGTCCCGAATTAGACCCCGATACTTGTCTTGCATCTTCGATAATAACATTACCCCCTTTTCTTCTCTTTGACTCTTCATTTCTTATATTCTTTTGTTCTTTTCTATGTTTCTTTGTTGCCATTTTGAAAAAATGAACTTTGTATAGATTATTAATTATAAACACTAAATTTTTTTTTTTCAATTTTTTCTATATATACATTATAGAATTATACCATATTATCATCTATATTGCGATATATCTTGTATTTATTAC
>JGI20154J14316_10004832_pt1 | contig 10214 bp, 10 predicted proteins | sample COG_04_FD_14316 | JGI IMG/M metagenome (IMG submission 14316) | reverse complement strand
TATTAAAGTTGGGGGCTTTTGATCGAGGGGCTTATCTGCGCCATCACCCTTGAAAAACACGCGGTGAATACATCCCTGTAGTCTCTTGACCAGCATCCATGCTGGTCACGGTTTTACAAGGGTGATGGCACAGATAAGCTCCAAGCTAGGCACGAGATTCATATGACCTGTTTCACCGCCTTAACCAGTAATCCCTTTAATTTCCAAAAAGTCATCAAACCCGTATTCACCCCATTCGCGGCCATTACCTGACTGCTTGTAACCGCCAAAGGGCGCAGCATAATCCTGAGAGGCACTGTTGAGACTAATCATACCGGCCCGCAGCTGCCCTGCTACCCGATGGGCGCGCTCTTTATCGCTGGTGCTGAAATAGGCGGCCAGGCCATAGGGTGTGTCGTTGGCGATTTCGATGGCCTGCTCTTCGGTATCGAAGGGGATCATGGTTAACACCGGGCCGAATATTTCTTCCTGGGCTATGGTCATCTGGTTATTGACGCCGGCAAAGATGGTGGGCTTTACAAAATAGCCGGTTTCAAAACCCTCGGGTTTGCCGGGGCCGCCTGCTACCAGCTCAGCGCCTTCATCAATGCCTTTTGCGATCAGGCCCTGGACCTTATCAAACTGCACTCGGCTGGATAATGGGCCAAGGTGCCAGCCCTCTTTTAATGGGTCATCCACTACTACTTCGGCAGCGGCCTGCTTGGCTATTTCTACGGCTTTGTCGTAGACCGATGACTGCACCAGCATGCGGGAGGGTGCATTGCAGGACTGCCCTGTATTACCCATCATATTGGAGACACCCGAACTAACGGCTTTTTCCAGGTCGGCATCTTCAAAAATAATATTGGGGGATTTGCCACCCAGCTCCTGGGTAACGCGCTTTACGGTTTCCGAGGCGGCTTTGGCTACCAGAATCCCGGCTCGGGTTGAACCGGTGAAAGACACCATATCCACATCCGGGTGGGCGGAGATAACCGCACCTACATCAGGGCCATCGCCATTGACCATATTGTAAACACCGGCGGGGAAGCCGGCCTGATCCATTATCTCGGTAAATAGATAACCGGAGATGGGGGCGATTTCACTGGGTTTTAATACCATGGTGCAGCCTGTAGCCAGTGCGGGGGCTACTTTGCAGCTGATCTGATTGATGGGCCAGTTCCAGGGGGTAATAAAGCCACAGACACCTATGGGTTCTTTTACAATTCTGGTGTTGCCAATCTGGCGTTCAAACTCAAACTTTTTGAGGGCTTCTATGGCCGCATTAATATGACCGCGGCCGCAGTCAGCCTGAGCTGCGGTGGCAAAGGATATTGGTGCGCCCATTTCCATGCTGATGGCTACGGACATCTCTTCGTAGCGATCCATATAAATTTTAAGTAGGTTCTCCATCAGTGAAATACGCTCTTCTACACTGACCTGAGCATAACTGGGGAAAGCGGCTTTGGCTGCGGCTACAGCTGCATCTACATCGCCTGCTGCGCCCAGACTGATGGTGGCAATAATTTCTTCTGTCGCGGGGTTTTCTACCGCCAGATCATTGGCCGCCAATGGACTTACCCACTGGCCATTAATATAAAATTTAGTTAGGTCTTTCATCGTTATTCCCTCTCAAGTTGCGCAACAGATTACTGCTGATTCTCAGTTATACCTATACCCTTTTATGGTGGCATCTCTATGCTGCCATAGTTTTTTTACAGCAGGCCTTCCAGAGTTTCCAGGGTCTGCGGGCCTATCAGGCGCTGCAGCAATTTACCCTCTGGGCTAATAACCAGGGTCTCGGGCAATACCTGCACTGGCTCAAGGCCCCAGATGGTTCTGGGGTCGGCCACTAAACTGGGGAACTCAATGCCCAACTTGTCCATTTCAGTGCGCAGCAGGTCGCCCTGGGAGCCATCGAAGTTCACTGCATAGATAGATACATGCTCGCCATGGTCTGCTTGCAGCTGATTAAACTCGGGAATCTCTTTGCGGCAGGGTGCGCACCAGATGGCCCAGTAGTTAATCAGCACCAGCTTTTGCGGCGACTGCAAATCGACGCTGCCGCCATCTAGCAACGCGTATTCGCTGGGCGTATCGGCAGAACAGCCNAGTAGAAACAAACTGGTTATCAGAAGCTTTTTGATCATGGGTCAGTCTCCGTTATGTCTTGGGCAAAGGGCGTTCTGGGTCAGGGGCGCCCTGGGTAAATAGCTCCTCGATACTGAGAGAAAAATTCTCCTGTACCTGGTGACGAGCCTTGCCCGCAAGCATATCGTATTTTGCATACCAGGGATGCTCTGCAATAAGTTTATCTGACTCCCAGGTCGCCGAGCTGTATATATTTTCTCCCAACCAGCCGCAGGCATCATTGAGGCTGTGACTGCCCAAATCCCGTATTAGCACATACTGGCCACTCTGGGTTTTCTCCAGAACCCTCTGTTGCAACAAACGGTTGCGCAGCTTTTTCCAATGCTCTGCATCCATACCGCTGGCCACCATAGCTTGATCCGAGAGGCTATCACCGCGCTGCTGGTTCTGCCAACAGTGCCATAGCACCATTAGCGTGGCGACAAGGTCGGGTAACTTTTTACCGCGGCCCTCCACAGAAAACGTCTCCAGGCTGCGCACAAATTCAGCGCCTATCAGAATTAGCATCCAAAGTAGATAGATCCAGATAAGAAATAAGGGTATCGCGGCAAAGGCACCGTAGATATTGGTATAGCTGGAATGGGCCACTATTAGCCCAAATAATGCTTTAGCGCTCTCAAATAGGGCCGTGGTTACCAGCGCCCCAAATACTGCATGGCGGGCGCGCACCTTGCAGTTGGGCACGGCGATAAACAATAGACTGAGGGCCATCCAGGTCAGTAACCAGGGCAGATAGGCAAACAGGTATTGGGCAATGCCCAGCGCATCCACTTCATCAACCATCAGACGAAATGACAGCAGATAGGTTTTCATTACCACTCCGGCGGCCAGTAGCAAAGGGCCCAGGCTCAGAATCGCCCAGTAGAGCAGAAAACCGCTCAGGCCCCGACGTCCGCCGTCGGTACCCCAGATATGGTTAAAGGTTTTCTCTATATTGGCGAGCATAAGATAGGAGGTCAGCATCAGTATAACCGCACCCACCGAGCTCAGCTTTCTCGCCTGAGCGGAGAAATCACTCAGGTAGGCCGTAATTTCCTGGCCGCTACTGGGCAGCACCTTGGAGAAAATCCAGCCTTCAACCTGTGATCCAGCTTCCTGAAAGGCCGGTATCAAAGAGAACATGCTGTACATCAGGGTGAGCATGGGCACTATGGCAAACAGGCTCATATAAGTCAGCGCGGCGGCGCTCTGGCGACAGCCATCGCGATTAAATCGCTGCACCAGATAGCTGAGAAACTGCCAAAATAAATGTAAGTACCTATGGTTTTGCACCAGGTCTCCGATCACTGAGATATCCCTCTCTTTCGGTTTGATTAAGTTTGCCCGTACAATGGAGCTCTGGTTTACTAATGAATAGACGCTTATTCATCGAAGCCTATAAAAGGTTAGTCATAAAAAGGATAGTGTATGACCCGCATTTACCATAACCCGAGATGCTCAAAGTCTCGACAAACGCTGGAGCTGCTGCGCGCCAACGGCGTGGAGCCGGAGATAGAGCTGTATCTTGAGACGCCATTGGACGCAGAGACGATTGCCAGTCTGCTCGACAAACTGGGTATCAAGGCAGCGCAGCTGGTACGCCGATCCGAACAGGACTTTAAAGACAATAATCTGGGCCGTGCCGATATCACCGAGGAACAACTAATAGCAGCCATGGTGAAATATCCTAAACTGATAGAAAGGCCTATTGTGGTGGCCGGTGACAGAGCCGTACTGGGCCGACCACCGGAAAATGTTCTGGAGTTACTCTAAAAATGTCTACCCCCTATGTACTAGTGCTGTATTACAGCCGCAATGGCCATGTAAAAATGTTGGCCGATCAAATGGCTCTGGGTATTGAAAGCACCGGCATGGAGGCGCGCCTGCGCACGGTGCCAGCGGTTTCCACTGTCTGCGAGGCCAGCGAAAGCGATATTCCCGACACTGGTGATATCTACTGCACTGAGGATGATCTGGCCAACTGTGCAGGGCTGCTGCTTGGCAGCCCCACCAGATTTGGCAATATGGCGGCGCCCTTAAAATACTTTATTGACGGCACTGCGGGTCTGTGGATGAATGGCTCGATGATCAATAAACCGGCCGGCGTGTTTACCTCAACCTCAAGCATGCATGGTGGCCAGGAATCGACCCTGTTGACCATGATGTTGCCACTGCTGCATCAGGGCATGGTTATTGCTGGCCTGCCCTATTCCGAGTCAGCGCTGACCAGCACCAAAAGCGGCGGCACCCCCTATGGTGCTACCCATGTAGAGGCCGAGGGTCTCAGTGGGGAAGAAATTAAACTCAGTCAGGCTCAGGGCAAACGTATTGCCCATCTGGCAAGTGCATTACATCAACAACAGGGCGACTAATCTTGACCACAGAATTAAAACTTTCGATCAGCAGAACATTAACCCAGAGCAGCTTCTGGCTGCTGATAGCCGTGCTGGCTATCCATCTGTGGATGCAGTCGGCACCAGCTGTTATCTATGTAATTAGTCTGCTGCCACTAATGATTTTTATCCCCGGCATGCTCGCCGATCGCCTGCGCACATTAATCTGGCTGGGCTTTGTACTTCTGCTGTATTTTTACAATGCGGTGCAAAATATGGCAGTACCGGAACCACAGGCAATGGATATTGCTGAACTGGTTTTAACCATAGTGCTGTTTTGCGCATCTATGGTTTACGCCCGCATTCGGCAGGTTAATAATGTTTAAATCACAATTAAAAAGGACTATCTAATGGGCATTATCCGTCGGATCTTTCGCTTTATTGGCAGCGTTATCTCTGTAATCAGAACCTTGCTTGGCCTGGTTGTTTTGGGTTTTATTTTTATCGCCATAGGCGGAATGTTTGCCGATGATCTGCAGCCAATTCCCGAAAAAGGCGCGCTCTACCTGGCCCCAGGTGGTTTTTTGGTCGACCAGAAGACCTACACAGATCCCTTGGAGAAAGTGCTATCTCAGGGCGAGGAGTCTGAGACTCTAGTCAGAGATATAGTTGAGGCGCTGGATGCAGCGGCCCGCGACAGCCGCATTACCCATTTGCTGCTGGACACAGACTATATGGCCGGTGCCGGCCTCAGCAAACTTGAAGAGATTAGCTCGGCGCTAATGCGCTTTAAAGAGAGCGGCAAACCCATGATTGCGGTCGCCGATAACTTTAGCCAACAGCAGTACTACCTGGCCGCCCACGCCGATGAAATTATGCTCAACCCTCTTGGTGGAGTCATGATTACCGGCTTTGCCTCCTACCGCAGCTACTACAAAGAAGCCCTCGACAAGCTCAGGGTCAAGATGCATATCTTTAGAGTCGGTGACTTTAAAAGCGCCATAGAACCCTATATGGATAACAGCATGTCCACCGGCGTCAAAGAGGAACGCCGGGCTCTGATTGACGAACTGTGGCAGTTTTATGGCTCTCAGGTAGAGGAACTGCGCGGCCTGCCCACAGGTGCTATCAATGACTACACCAATAACTTGCATACCAAATTGCGCTCGGCCAATGGCGATAGTGCCGCGCTGGCACTGGAGCAGGGTCTGGTTGATCAGGTGGCCAGCCGCACCCAGATGCTCAAATACCTCAACGAGGTAATCCCCGCCACTGACGGAGAATTTAACAGCATTAACCTTAAGGGCTATCTAAGCCATATTCGTCGCGAACAGGTTATCAGCGCAGCAGCCAAGAAACACCGAGTCGCGCTGGTGGTAGCCAAAGGCACCATTATGGATGGCGAGCAGCCTGAGGGTAGCGTTGGCGGGGATACATTAGCTGGCATCTTTGCCGACTTGCGCCAAGACGAAGATGTTAAAGCGGTTGTGCTCAGAGTAGATAGCCCTGGCGGCAGTGCCTTCGCCTCGGAAGTTATTCGCGATGCTATGGCGGCAACCCGCGCCGAGGGAGTGCCTGTAGTGATCAGTATGGGCAGTGTTGCCGCCTCTGGTGGCTACTGGATTGCCACCGAAGCCGATCGTGTGCTGGCCATGTCTACCACCATTACGGGCTCTATAGGCGTCTACGCTGTTGTACCCACAGTCGAAAACTCTATGGCGGCTCTGGGTATCTATTCCGATGGCGTAAGCACAGCAGATATCTCTGGCATTATGCAGCTCGACCGGGCAATGACTCCCCAGGCAGAGATGTTCTTTCAGGCCGGTGTCGACAATATCTATACGCAGTTTATTGCTCTGGTAGCAGATGCCCGTAACTCAACCCCGGCGGAAGTTCACGAGATCGCTCAGGGTCGAGTATGGACTGGCGAGAAAGCGTTGGAACTGGGTCTGGTAGACCAGCTGGGTGATTTAAATGACGCCATTGAAGTGGCCGCGGAACTGGCTAATCTGGCTGACTATATGGTCGACTACAGGCGCAAACCACTTAGTGTTTATGAGCAGCTCCTGTCGGGTATGAGCAGCAGTGCGGGGGCCTCAATGGCTGCCCTGGGGGTCCGCTCACATGATAGCTGGTTACCCGAGATTCTAAGTCGTCAAGCCAGGAGTCTGGCTCAGCCACTGCAGGCACTGGAGAAATTATCAGACCCCAGAGGCATGTATCTGCTGTGCGAGCAGTGTCCCCAGTAAAAAGAACAGGGTTAAAGCCCGAGGGTCTCTTTGACAAAGGGCAGGGTCAGGCGTCGTTGTTCCTGCAGCGACGCCCCGTCCAACCGCTCCAACGCAGCCATCAACCCCTGGGTATCCCGGGGCAAACGGTTTAATAAAAACACCGCCACCTCATTGGACAGATACAGGCCGCGCATACTGGCGCGGTGCTGTAACAGACGCCGCCGATCATCATCTCTGTACTGCAGCATCTGCAAAATCACACCAGATTTTAGCCGCGACAGCAGATCGGGCAGTATCACATCCAGCTCATCGGGCACCCCATGGGCGGCCATCACCAACTTAGTCCCGGCCTCGCGACAGCGATTAAAGAAGTTAAATAGCGGCTCCTGCCAATCGGGCTTATGGGCCACCAGTTGCAGATCATCCAGACACACCAGAGTCGCAGACTCCAGACCTTCAAGAATATCCTGTGGCGAGTATTCCCCCAACTCCGAGAGGGGCAGATAGACTGCACCGGCATTTCTGCCCAGCGCCGTTCGCTGGCAGGCGGCCTGCAACAGATGGGACAGGCCGCTGCCACCGGCACCGGCCAGAAATGCAAACTGCTGACCCTCATCCTGGAGTACCAGACTGGCGAGATGCTGAGGGGTACCTCTGGGGGCATAGAAGTTATCGAATGTCGCTTGATCGTCCAGCGTCACCGCCAGACTCAGTTGTTTGGGACTATTCACTCAGATACCCAGCTGTACTCAAGTTTACCACTGAGACTGGCATCCGCCGTACCCTGACCCTGCAGGCGGCCACTGCGCAGCAGCGCCGAGTGCAGCAGTTCTGCACCGCCCTCCACATCAACCGCCAAGGTTAGCTGGTCACCTTTGACGGCAAATATATCCAGAGAATCAACCACCTCTAATTTTTTAAACTGGGCCAGCACTGCCTGATACTTCTTAAAGCTGTCCACACCGCTAATTTGCACCAGCAGCTCATTGGTATTTAGCTGAGGAATATAGGTGTAGGCTCTGGTCAGGCTATCCACCAACGAGTCCACCGCGCTCGTCATAAAGTCCTCACCAGCCAGAGCGCGAAAATCATTGAGCTGACGGCGACCCGCCGACTGATACAGCCAGGCGCCGCGCACCTCTCCAGTAGAGGTGGTATAAAAACGCAGCGCTATCCAGCCATCGGCCTGGTAGCGTTGAGATGCCGGGTCAATAAGATCTGCACGCAGAGACCAGGCCTCATTTACCGAGAGCGACAGCTGGTCCTGTAAATCAAAGTTAGGTAACTGGTACGGCATGCCGCGCTGTTTCATGGCCTGATCAAAGGCCTGCAACACAGCCTGGGCATCCTGGGAAACCTCTGTACCCGAATCGTCTCCAATAAAGCCACGCCCCATCGCCGCATCATCACGCACAATCCATACCAGAAACTTGGGTCTGTTAGAGGGCAGCACCGGCAACTGGGCCTGGCGAATTAACTGGTCGATTGCCTGCCGGGCAAAACTAACTTCCAGCCCCGCCTGTTGGACTGCGCCCTCGGCACTGGGAATATTGCGAAAGCCTATGGCAGCCACAAAGGCATTGGGGTCAGTGAAAAAAGATTGGATACTTGGCGTCAGCATAATTTCGCTGTTGCCAGTCAGCTTGATCAGCACCTGAGCCAGAGCCTGGCGAACACCTAATTCTCGCGACTTGGCAGTTTGGTCTGCCACAGGCACCAGGCCAGAGTAGAGTCCGGGCACCTCTTCAGCGAGAGAATGCAGACTAAAACAGGCCAAAAACAGCACTAATATCCGTTTCAACGACGTTTCTCCAAATTAATTTGCACCATTGTACCAGTGCTTGATGAAAATTAGACTCACTCGCACTAAAATAGCGCTCAATCAATAGCGCCCTGATAAATGGCGTTTTCAAATAGGCGCGTTAACCAGGAAGCCAATCCATGACCGAAAAGACCCAATCTCTGAGCTACAAAGATGCAGGTGTCGATATTGATGCAGGTAACGCCCTAATCGAAAAAATTAAAGGCGCAGCAAAACGCACACGTCGGCCTGANGTAATGGCTGGGCTTGGCGGTTTTGGTGCTCTGTTTGAACTGCCAACCGGCTATCGTGAACCGGTAATGGTTTCGGGCACAGATGGTGTGGGCACCAAGTTGCGCCTTGCACTGGATCATGGCAAACATGACACAGTGGGAATCGACCTGGTAGCCATGTGTGTCAATGACCTGATTGTCTGTGGAGCTGAGCCTCTGTTCTTTCTCGACTACTATGCTACCGGCAAACTGGATATAGATACCGCCGCCGCAGTGGTCAATGGTATTGCCGATGGTTGCGAACTGTCGGGCTGCTCGCTGATCGGTGGCGAGACCGCCGAGATGCCGGGCATGTACGAAGGCGATGACTACGACCTGGCAGGCTTCTGTGTTGGCATGGCAGAAAAATCTGAGCTCATTGATGGCAGCAAGGTGGCCCTGGGCGATACATTGATCGGCCTTACCTCCAGCGGCCCTCACTCCAACGGCTACTCGCTGATTCGCAAGGTGCTGGAAGTCACCCAAACTGACCCAGCCACCACTCATCTCGATGGCCAGCCATTGATTGACTTGCTGATGGCCCCGACCAAAATCTATGTAAAGTCGCTACTTGCCCTGATTGCCAAATCGCCTGTTCATGCTCTGGCCCATATTACCGGTGGTGGCTTGCTGGAAAATATTCCCAGAGTGCTGCCCGACAATGCAACCGCAGTGATAGATACCAACACCTGGACCCGTCCAGCCGTATTTGACTGGTTGCAACAGGGCGGCAATATTGATGAACAGGAGATGCATCGCACCCTCAACTGTGGTGTGGGCATGGTGATCTGCGTGCCTGCAGAGACAGCCGCAGCCGCTGTGGAATTTCTCAATACCCAGGGTGAACAAGCCTTTGTTATGGGCACTATTCAAGAGACCAAAGCCGGTGAAGAACAGGTACAGCTGCTGGGACTCAGTGCATGACAGAGCAGCCAGCCGCAGAGAAAACACCGCGGCTACTGGTATTAATTTCCGGTGGCGGGTCCAACCTGCAATCTTTTATTGACGCCTGTGCCGCTGGCAGCCTGCAGGCGCAGCTGGTTGCCGTCATTAGAAAACACCGCGGCTACTGGTATTAATTTCCGGTGGCGGGTCCAACCTGCAATCTTTTATTGATGCCTGCGCCGCTGGCAGCCTGCAGGCGCAGCTGGTTGCCGTCATTAGCAACAGGGCAGGCGTCAAAGGACTGGATCGCGCCGCTGCCGCCGGTATTCCCAATATACTGGTTGATCATCGCGCCTTCGACAGCCGCGAAGGTTTTGATCAGAGTCTCGGCGATGTTATCGAAAGCTTCGCACCAGATCTGGTAATACTGGCCGGCTTTATGCGCATTTTAACGCCAGAATTTGTCCATCGCTTTCTCGGCAAGCTAATCAATATCCACCCCTCATTGCTGCCGGCCTACCCGGGACTGCACACCCATCAACGCGCCATAGATGCAGGCGATAAACAGGCCGGGGCCACTGTA
>JGI20154J14316_10004823_pt1 | contig 10225 bp, 8 predicted proteins | sample COG_04_FD_14316 | JGI IMG/M metagenome (IMG submission 14316) | reverse complement strand
GGTAGCGCCCCGTTTTTGGGAGGTGGCTTTGGACACTTTTATGCCTATGCACCCGAAAAATTAGAATACCCCATTAATCGCTATGCCATGGAAGCCAAACGCCAACTCGATGTGCTGGATAAACAACTAGCCCAGCATCAATACCTCTGTGGTGACCAATACACCGTTGCTGATATGGCTAATTTCGCTTGGTACGGCGCCTTAGTTTTAGGCGAGCTATATAAAGCCGCGGAGTTTCTAGATGTCACCAGCTATACCCATGTTGTGCGCTGGGCCAAGCAAATACAGCAACGGCCCGCGGTCATNAGGGGAAAACGGGTCAACCTCGCCTGGGGCCCCGAGCAAGATCAGCTTAAAGAGCGCCATGACGCCAGCGANTTTAACAAACCAAGTATTGAATCCTAGGTTAAGTCTAACCTTGGCCAATGTGGGCATTAAACCTTAATTAAGCCTGATAAGGGGGAGGGGGAGCGCCGTTCCTCCTTTTGACTAATCCCATCTCATATCCAATAAACGTAAGCTTGAACAGTGCTATGACTTTAGCGCTTCCAGCACTCACTTTAGTGTTCTATAAATCTTCTTACTCATCAATAAAAAATTGATAACAATAAACCTAAATTTGTTTAGGTACTTCCCATGGTTTTTTCTTAGTCATTTTCGGGTCTAGCCCTAGTCTGTCTGGAGTCAGTCCAGTATCGGCCAACAAAGCTGAGTTAACCCCTACCCTTTTAACAGTGATCTTAAAATAGATGATGTTTTCTAATATGCTTTTCTTTGCCTTGTAGTTTTGTGTTCTACCTCATCAGCTCAAGGTTCACAGTTGCATAACCACTGATTAATTGAGCCTTATCTGATCGAGTTTTAGCTACATTATTATCCCCTAATACTTTCGGATGTATAATAAAAAAATAGACAAACTATATATACGAACTGTATAGTGTTTCAAACGAAACATATTAACCTCTCAAAAATAATAAAGAGTTAATTGAAATATATGGCTTTATCACGCCGGCAGCAACGCATCATTGATCAACTTCACGCCACAAACGGCGTGCTCTCAAGCATGGAAATCACGTCTATGTTTGATGTGTCTGTGCAAACCATCAGGAAAGACCTCAACGAATTGAGTCAACTGGGCCACGTACGNCGGGTGCACGGCGGTATAAGTCTGCCAGGCAATAATCACAANATNCCCTTTAGTAATCGTACGGTCATGAACCTTGCAGCAAAGCAGACCATTGCTCAAAAGGTGGTGTCTCTGTTACCAGAAGACAGTAGTGTTTTTTTGGGTATTGGCACCACGCCTCAGCAAGTGGCTTTGGCCTTGTTAGACCACCCAGGTTTAACTGTGGTAACTAACAACATTAACGTGGCCCTGACCTTAAGCAATAGTCCTAATATTCAAACCTATTTAGCGGGTGGTTTGGTGCGACCCGGTGATGAAGATACGATGGGGCCTGAAACGACTGCGTTTTTTAATAAGTTTAATATTCAATATGGCGTGTTTGGTGTGGGTGGCTTAAATACTAAAGGTCAGTTGTTAGACTTCTCACCCGAAGAATCTAGTGTCACTCAGCGAATTATTGAAAATAGCGAGACCCGCATACTCGTTGCAGATCACAGTAAGATCAATCGTTACGCCCCTGTGGTCACAGGCACGCTTAGCGATATTGATATTTTAATCATGGATTCTTTATCAGAACCTTACAAACAGACTTGTAAGGAATTTGAATCTGAAATTATTGAAGTTGGATCCACCTCGGAATTTTTATCATGTTGAAAGTTGATGGAATATCGCGCACTTATGGCGATTTAAAAGTAGTCGATAAATTAAGTTTTAACGTTAATGAAGGGGAGTTCGTAGCATTGCTTGGCCCCTCCGGCTGCGGTAAGTCGACATCTTTGAAAATGATTGCGGGTCTAGAGAAACCTGATGAAGGTAGTATTGAATTAGATGGCAGAGACATTACCCCGCTTTCACCAGGCGATCGAAAACTGGCGATGGTGTTTCAATCGTATGCCCTGTTTCCACACTTAAAAGTTGAAGAAAATATTTTATTTGGCCTACAGGCAAGAAAAGTCCCTAAAGATGAACAAAAAAAGCGTCTTGATTCGGTCGTCGAGTTAGTTGGGCTAGGTGATCACTTACAAAAAAAACCAGGCCAGCTCTCGGGTGGTCAATGTCAGCGTGTGGCCTTGGCTAGAGCCATTGTGGCGCAAGCTAAGTTATGTCTAATGGATGAACCTTTGTCTAACCTAGACGCCAAACTCAGAAACGAAATGCGTACAGAAATTAGAGCCCTGCAACAGCGGCTTGGCATGTCGGTGATTTACGTGACCCATGATCAGGTAGAAGCCATGAGCATGGCCGACAGAATTGTATTGATGAATAATGGTAAAGTTGAACAAATAGATGTACCTGAAGCCTTATACAGCAAGCCCAAGACAATTTTTACCGCTCAATTCATTGGTAGTCCACCAATGAACATTATTGGGTCGGGTGAAAATTGTCGGGGTATCCGACCGGAGCATATTGAAATATCTGAAGAGGGTATGCCCGCGAGTGTTGTAAGTTGTGACTACCATGGAGCCGATACCATCGTGCTTGCCGATGTTAGTGCAGCGGGAGAAGACCAAAAATTAATAAAAATTCGCTATCCGGGTCACGCTATGTTCGCGCCCCAACAGCGATTGGCTGTTCGGTGGGCGCTGGAAAACGAGCATAAATTTTTGATCTAATTTAAGTAGTTTTTGAAGTTGAAGTAATGCATTAAACCAAGCAAAAATAAAGTAATAAAAAAGTAATAAAAAAGTAAAGTAACGAAAAATAAAGTGAGGAATATTAACAATGAAAATACTTTCTAAATACCTGACAACTGTCGGTGTGGCGTCAATTCTTGGATTGAGTACTGCTGCAACTGCGGCGACGGATCTAACCATGTATTACCCAGTAGCAGTGGGTGGTTCATTGACTAAAATTGTTGATGGGATGGTCGATCAGTTTGAGGCGCAAAACCCTGATATCAATGTCAATGCAATCTATGCAGGCAACTACAACGACGCACGTGTCAAAGCACTAGCGGCTTTGCAAAGTGGCTCTCCAGCCCAGTTGTCAGTTATGTTCTCGATTGATATCCACGAATTACGCAACCTTGAGGCTATTGTAGCTTTTGATGATGTAGTGAGTACCAATGAAGAGCGCGAGTGGCTAAATAGTTTTTACCCTGCCTTAATGGAAAACGGTAATGCCGATGGTAAGACCTGGGGTGTCCCTTTTCAGCGCTCTACTATCGTGATGTACTATAATAAAGATATGTTTCGTGCCGCTGGCTTAGACCCTGAGATGCCACCGACTACGTGGGAAGAGTTTATTAGCATGGGTCAGAAATTAACCCAGAAAGATGGTAGTGGCACAGTTCAACAATGGGGTGCAATGATCCCATCAACGGGCTATCCATACTGGATGTTCGGTGCATTAACTAAGCAAAATAGCGAAGTGTTAATGAACCAGGCAGGCACAGAAACCTACTTTGACAAGCCCGGTGTGGTTGAAGCATTAGAGTACTGGCAGGACTTAGGTAACAAGCACGCCATGATGCCCAAAGGCATGATTGAGTGGGGCACTTTACGTCAGAACTTTCTAGACGAAAAAACGGCCATCATGTGGCACTCCACAGGTAACTTGACCACAGTTAAAAACAAAGCCAGTTTTGACTTTGGTGTGGCTAAATTGCCAGGTAATAAAGAGCTTGGATCACCTACGGGTGGTGGTAACTTTTATATCTTCAAAGATTCCACTGATGAAGAAAAGAAAGCTGCATTAAAGTTTGTGAAGTTTATGACGTCTGCAGAGCAAGCTGCTCACTGGTCTAAATCAACCGGTTATATGGGTGTTGGCCCAAGTGCTTATGAAACAGAAACGCTTAAAACTTACCTCAAAGCTTTCCCACCTGCTGCAGTAGCTCGAGACCAGCTCACCCATGCTACGGCAGAACTGTCTACTCATGAAGCCGGACGTGTTCGTAAGTTTTTAGACGATGCGATCCAAGCGGCATTGACAGGACAGTCTTCAGCGGAAGATGCGCTTACAGATGCTCAAAAACAAGCTGAACGAATTCTGCGTCGCTATAAGTAAGAAGTTTTTGGGGCTGGTATGACCGGCCCCAAATGAAACCTCAAATCATTAAACTGACTAGTAAAAATATGCTTAATCGATTCAACTTGAAAGCTTGGCTGCTGCTGCTGCCGGCGCTATCGTTTTTAATAGCGTTTACTCACTGGCCCACGCTCAAGTCTATATGGCGCAGTTTTACCTGGGCTAGGTCCGATGTGGCTCCTAGTCAGTTTGTTGGTCTTGAAAACTATCAGTTGCTATTAGAAGACCCTGTATTCCTAAAAGTTATTGAAAATAACTTCTGGTATGCAATCGGCACTGTACCCACATCAATAGCGCTCGCCATTATTATGGCGCTATGGGTCAATAGTAAAATTAGCGGCACCAGTTTACTGCGGTTGGCTTTTTTTACCCCCACGATATTACCCATGATTACTGTGGCTAATATCTGGTTATTTTTTTATAGTCCTCAAATCGGACTGTTTAATCAGTTACTCGCCTTAGTTGGCATCGAAGGCCCTAATTGGCTGGGAGATCCTGACACGGCCCTATCTAGCTTAATGGTAATGACCATTTGGAAAGAAGCTGGATTTTTCATGATTTTTTATCTTGCTGCCTTACAAACATTGAGCCCTGAGCTATATGCTGCAGCAAAATTAGAAGGTGCCAGTGCATGGCGCATATTTAGAAAGATCACCTTTCCGTTACTGATGCCAACCACACTGTTTGTGTTAATTAATGCCATCTTAAATGCGTTTAAGTTGGTCGATCATTTGTTCATCTTAACCAAAGGTGGCCCTAACAATGAAAGTAACCTGCTTTTATATTACATCTACGAAACAGCGTTTAGCTTTCTTGACAGTTACTATGCAGCAACCTTAACCGTGGTGATGTTAGCCACCTTAGCAGTGATTGCTTTAGCGCAAATGCTACTTCTTGATCGTAAAATTCACTACCGGTAAAAGTTATGTCTCCTTGGTTCCAAACTTTTTCTAAAATATCAGCTTACCTGTTAGGTGTGCTTTGGGTTTTACCCTACTGTATGCGTTTTGGGCGGCGTTTCATCCACCTGAATATGCCACTCAGTTCTCTCTGACGGCACCTCTAACTTTAGAGAACTTTGTCTCAGCTTGGGACCAAGCCCCATTTTTTAGATACATGTTAAACACTGTGGTAATTACAGCCCTCATTCTAGTGTCCCAACTGTTTCTTTGTACTCTTGCCGGCTATGCGCTAGCACGAGAAAAGTTTGCTGGAAGGGGCTTTGCCTTTGCACTAGTGTTGACCCAGCTTATGGTCATGCCAGAAGTTTTAATTGTTGAAAACTACCGCACACTAGCAGGCTTAAATTTAATTGATAGCTATTTAGGTGTTGGTTTACCATATCTAGCGAGTGCCTTTGGAATTTTCTTATTGCGACAAACCTTCAAAACGGTGCCTCAAGAACTTGAAGATGCAGCTCGGGTCGAGGGCTTATCAGGCCTTGGTATTATCTGGAAGGTTTTTGTGCCTTTGGCTTTTCCTACCTACTTAGCGTTTAGCCTAGTTTCTGTGAGTTACCACTGGAACAACTTTTTATGGCCCCTCGTCGTCACTAATACTGAAGCAAGTCGGCCTTTAACAGTGGGTATGGCGATTTTTGGTGCACCAGAGTCAGGGGTTGATTGGTCTGTTATTTCGGCAGGCACACTGATTGCTATTGGCCCATTATTGATTTTGTTTTTAATATTCCAGCGTCGTTTTATCCAATCGTTTATGCAAGCGGGTATTAAGTAAATGCGCATTTTGTCTTGGAATGTTCAATACGGTAAATCAGTTCACAATGGTTCTGATTTTGTCCGCACATTGGATTACATCAAGTCTTTAGGAGACTTTGATGCTATTTGTCTGCAAGAAGTCGCACGGCATATGTCTGATTATTGCACTCAGGAGCAGCCAGACCAATACCTAATAGCTCAAAAATATTTTAGTAATTACCAAGGGCTTTGGGGTTCTGGTTTTAGCTGGCCAAGCGCCACTATGAATCCCAATGATCGCCAAGAGTTTGGTAATTTAACCTTGATTAAAAACCAACTTTTAGATTTTAAAATCCACCAATTACCGCAACCTGCAGCGCCTGGAAAGTGGCAGATGCCGCGAGTGGCCATCGAAGCCTGTGTCAATTCAAACCTAGGCCCTTTGAGTATTATTAATACTCATCTAGCTTACCATGACAGCAACGAAGCTCAACTGCAGGTTGAGCACCTTTATGCCTTAGAAGTTGAACGTTTAGCACACATTCAATCACCCAAAGGTCAAGGCCCTGGGTGCTTTCAAACTGGGCACGTCCCTTCGGCCCGCATTTTATGTGGTGATTTTAATTTTGATCCTCAAGGGACGCATTACCAATACCAAGTTAATAGTGAGTGGATCGACTCGTGGCAACATGCCTTGCCCAATAAAGTGCAGCCGGCAACTTGTGGTATCTTTGACAGGGATCAGTGGCCCCAGGGTGGGCACTGTCGAGATTATTTTTGGCTTAGCCATGAGCTTAGCACCTATTCAATAAACGTTAATGTTGATCAGACTACTGACCTTTCCGACCATCAACCCATTATTCTTGAGATAAATTTTTGAAACCTTTAATGAATGAATCAAGTTTCTTGAAACCATCAGCCAACGCATCACGTTTTAATAATAGTTACTTATTAATGCGCCATGGTGAAAGTGAAGCAAATGTAAGTGGAGTGATTGTAAGCGACCCTGCCATTGGGTGTGAACGCTTTGGCCTAACAGAACATGGTTTACAGCAGATTAGCGCCGCCGTAAATGGATTCACAGGCAAGCCGATCACTCAAATAGTCTGTTCTGATTTTCTGAGGACCATGCAAACCGCACAATTGGTTGCTGAAATTTTGCATCTGCCACAACCTCAACAAGAGATAGGTTTGCGAGAACGCTTTTTTGGCAACTGGGAAGGCATGTCAGCCGATCATTATGAAAAAATTTGGCAAAGAGATGAAATGGGTCAAGAGATCGATGACAGGGTTGAGCAGCCTCAAGCAGTTTTGCAACGTGGCGTTGATGTCATTAGTAAATTAGAAACACAATACCACGATCAGGTCATTTTACTCATTTCCCACGGCGACATGTTACAAATTTTGAGGACCTTGGTGACGGGTATGTTGCCCCATAAACACCGTTCTTTAACGCANCACCAAACTGCTGAAATAAAATATTTAGTCTCCCAAGATGAATAGCAACCTAAGCACTCTAATTAACGCTGATGAGCAATCATTAACACTGAGCAATATTAAGTTGAGCAATATTTAAGTCACCAGGTGAGGCAAATCTCTAATTAACAGATATTTGTGGTGTTTAAGCACCGCTGGCAAACATGATGGGTTAACCCATCCCTTTTCGATACAACCCAACATTCCATTGGGCAAGGAGTAATTGACAATTAGTGGCACGACAATTCTTATAAATTTGATTGGTGGCGTAGCATTGCTGTTATGGGGTTTGCGGATGGTGCGTATTGCCGTCACCGACGGTTGGGGCAACGACGTGCGTCGCGTGTTGGGTAAAAGCCTATCAAATCATTACCATGCATTTTTTGCGGGTCTTGGCGTCACTATGCTGCTGCAAAGTAGCAGTGCCACGGCCTTACTCACATCGTCTTTCAGTGGGCAGGGAATATTAACCACCGCCAGTGCCTTGGCAGTGATTTTAGGAGCCGATGTAGGCACTACTTTAGTGGCGCAGTTACTGACCTTTGATTTAACGTTTTTATCACCTACTTTGTTGGCACTGGGGTTGGCTTTGTTTAGCTATTCTAGGGGTGGGCGGGGCAAAGAAGGGGGGCGTTTAATCATGGGTCTAGGCCTGATGCTTTTAGCCTTAAAGCTTATCCTTGCCGCTTCAATGCCCATGCGTGAGTCGGAAATTGTGCAACAAATTTTTGTAGCACTGGGCCAAGACTTAATATTAGCTGTTATATTTGCTGCCATTTTAGCCTGGGCTGCTCATTCTAGCCTCGCCACAGTGCTACTGATAATAACCCTAGCAAGTACAAGTGCCCTAGACGTTTCAGTGGCTTTTGCCTTCATTTTAGGAGCTAATATTGGCGGAGCCTTACCGCCATTTATCGCCACTCTAGGGGCCAGTCGTTCAGCCAGACAACCACCTCTGGGTAATTTGTTATTTCGACTTTGTGGGGTTACTATTTGCTTGCCATTTATGGAAATGATATCCCAAACCATGTCTACTTGGGATATGAGTCAAGGCCGACAGATTGCAAACTTTCATATGTTGTTCAATATTGGATTGGTGGTCTTGTGCTTTCCACTGGTTAACAGCATGGCTAAACTGACCGCTAACCTGCTGCCTGAGGACCCAGAAGAACCAGACGACATTAAGCCTCGACACCTGGATATTTTAGCCTTTGAGAACCCGCTTGTGGCCATTGTTAATGCTGAACGTGAAGTCTTGCGTATGGGTGAAGTGGTTGAACGCATGTTACGCAATACGTTTGTAGCCTTAAAGAAAAACGACATACAGTTGGCACAAAAAACTCAGTCAATGGATAAGATCGTTAATTTATTTGATGACGAAATTAAGCGTTATCTGACTTCTTTAGCACGCGAACCGCTGACTGAAAAAGAAAGTAAACGCTGCATTGAAATTATTAATTTTGGAACTAACCTAGAGCACATTGGTGATATTATCACCATTGACCTGATCCAAAATATTGCCCAAAAAAAAGTTCTACCCAGAGCCAAGATGTCATTGCAGGACCGAGATGAAATCAATAATCTATACCAGCCTGTCCTGAAATCCTTTCATTTGTCGATGAACGTATTTTCGTCAGGGGACATTACTATGGCCAGACAGTTAATGGCGACAAAATACAAAGTGGATAAACGTGAAAAAGAATTGGTGGTGACCCATTTGAATAAATTACGTGATGAAGTGAGCTACGACTCAAAGCTGAGCGCATTACAACTGGATATTCTGCGTGACCTTAAGCGTATTAATTATCACCTAACGTCAGTGGCTTACCCCATTCTTGAGAANGCAGGCCAGTTAAGAACTCGGATGCGCTCTGCAGAAAATTNAGAAGCCTCGGCACAAACACAACTTGTGTTTGGTGGAGGCAATAGCAATGAGTCATAAGTACAACCCCTTTGGATTAACATCGGGTTATATCCATAGGGCAATTAATGGATCAGGAAGCACCAATGTTACTGCGTAAACAAAAAATTGCCCAAATGAAAAATGAAACCTTTGACGTGGCTATTATTGGTGCGGGCATTAATGGCGCAGTGGCTGCCGCAGCGCTATCTGCCAAAGGCGTCAAAGTGGCCCTAATCGATAAAGGAGATTTTGCGGGCTTCACGAGTTCTAACTCATCCAACCTAGCGTGGGGCGGGATTAAGTATCTAGAAAGTCATGAATACCGTTTGGTAAGCAAATTGTGTAAAAGCCGTAATTTGTTAATGGAGAGTTACCCCTCTACTGTTAAAGAAATTCGTTTTTTAACCTGCATTCAAAAAGGCTTTCGCTTTCCAACATTGTTTGTCTATTTGGGGACGCTTATTTATTGGTTATTTGGGCGTTTTTATACACAGCGACCTCACTACCTAACACCTAAAAAAATAAGTGCTATAGAGCCTGTTATCAACACCAATAATGCGCAAGGAGGCTTCGAATACTCCGACGCCTATCTGTTTGATAATGATTCGCGCTTTGTGTTTAACTTCATTCGCTCCAGTCTTGATAATGGCTGTGTGGCGGCTAACTATGTGTCTTCACAAGCGGCTAACTTTACAGATCACCAGTGGAATATTGCGGCACAAGATGAAATGAGTGGTGAAATCTTCCCCATACACGCAAAAGTGTTAATTAATGCGGCAGGGCCTTTTGTTGATCAATACAATGAAACCACGGAGCAATCAACGGATCATCATCATGTGTTTTCTAAAGGCGTGCACTTAATTGTTGATCAAATTAGTACCAGCCAAAAAGTGTTGGCCTTTTTTGCCAGTGATGGACGTTTGTTCTTCGTCATTCCCATGGGTCAAAAAACCTGTATTGGCACCACTGATACGCAGGTTGATTCGCCACTGAGCG
>JGI20154J14316_10004819_pt1 | contig 10227 bp, 8 predicted proteins | sample COG_04_FD_14316 | JGI IMG/M metagenome (IMG submission 14316) | reverse complement strand
AGTGCCGCATAAAAATCTTCTTCAAATTGCTTAAGTAATTCCTCTTGATTGTGCTCATGAAAGGTATCTACAATTTCATCTGCAAATCTCACAAACCCATAAATGTTATGAATGTCTTGTTGAATAGTCGGAGACAATAAGTTTACAGCCTTATAAAAGGAAGTGCTGTATCTGAGGGTTACTTCTTTGCTACACGCTTCGGTCAGCTCATCATATAACAACGTCATGTTAATACTTGTTTACTCGTGTTTTGAGAGATCAGTTCCGCCGCAATTTTACCAGAAATCAAAGAAGGGGGTACGCCCGGTCCTGGGACGGTTAGTTGCCCAGTAAAATATAAATTTTTTACTTTTTTACTCATTATTTTTGGCCTTAAAAATGCCGTCTGGAGTAAGGTATTGGCCAATCCGTAGGCATTTCCTTTATAAGAATTATAATCCTCCTTAAAATCATTGAGGCAATAGGACTCCTTAAAGGAAATGAATGTTTTTATGGATTGTTTAGTGTGCTTTTCTAATCGTGCGAGTATCATATCAAAATACTTTTCTCGTAAGGTTTCAGAGTCTTCTAGATCTGGTGCCAAAGGAATGAGAAAAAAACCACTTTCCTTGCCCTCGGGAGCAACCGTAGGATCTGTCAGACTCGTGAAACTGGCGTAAAATAAAGGAGCCTTCGGCCATTTAGGATCATCATATATTTCACTGGCATGGGCTTCAAAATTAGTATCAAAAAACAACATATGATGCAGTATGCCAGATAGTTTTGTATCAAAACCGACATAAAACAATAACGATGAGGGTGCAAACGTCTTTTTCTGCCAATAAGATTCTTTGTAAGATCTTAGTGCAACAGGCAATAAAGTTTCTGTATGATGGTAGTCCGCGCCGCTCAGTACTAAATCTGAATGTATCAAGGCTCCATCAATTACTAACCCTTGTACTTTCCCCTTATCGGTAGCAATTTTTTCGACATTGCTTCCCGTATGAATTTTCACACCGAGCGATAAAGCCAACGTTTCCATGGCTTCGACAACCTTGTACATACCTCCCATTGGATACCAGGTGCCCAAAACAAAATCTGCATGATTCATGAAATTATAAAAGGCAGGTGTATCTTGAGGTTTAGCTCCCAAAAATAACACAGGGAATTCCAAAATTTTGATGAGCTTTGGATTCTTAAAACGTTTCCTTATTTGATGGCTGATGGTCACCACAAACTGATCTAGCTTCTTGACAGTTTCAAAGGTCACTAGTTCAAGCGGTGAAATACCTGGTTTATAAACCAACTTCTCAATAGCGATGCGATAATTATGGCCCGCATCTTCAAGAAATTTAGCTAAAAGGTTACCCGCTCCCGCTTCTTCTTTTTCAAATATTTTAAAAATCTCATCTAATGAATCTGGAATATCTATAAAGGTACCATCTTCAAAATACACCCTATAAGCGGGGGCCAGACGTTTCAGATCATAGAAATCAGAAGTTTTCTTTCCAAAATCTTGAAAGAACTTATCAAAAACATCAGGCATCCAATACCAACTAGGTCCCATGTCGAAGGTAAACCCTTCTTTGACCATTTTTCGAGCCCTTCCCCCTATAGATACATTTTTTTCAAATACATCTATCTCAAACCCTGCCTTGGCCAGATAACACGCAGCAGACAAAGAAGAAAAGCCAGAACCAATAATATTTACTTTTTGCATATAAACAAGAATACCTTGTATTAACTTAAAAAAACAACTAAAAGTTCATCTAAAAACTGCAATTTTTCTACAAAGATGATGTTTGACTTGCTATTTAATGAAAACCTTGCACTTAAACAATTTCAATTAAAAATTAAGTCGTTGGGTGTCAAAATCAATCCCAAACTAATTTCTGTATAAATTGTGCTTCTGTTTTGATGAGAAGTAGAAAATAAAGCAAAAAAACTTACGAGATAATTTAAAAAAATATGTCAAAAAAATTACTACTCATCTCCTTTGTCGTTTCTCTTGGGGGATTTTTATTTGGGTTTGATGCAGGTATTATTTCTGGTGTAATGTCTTATGTTGGGCCTGAATTCAATTTAACTGATGGGCAAATTGGATGGGTGGTCAGTGCCCCCTCCTGGGCAGCCATGATCGCCATGATCTTTTCGGGACGATTGAGTGATCGTTTGGGTAGAAAAAAAATGCTTTTACTGGTTGCCTTCCTCTATGCAATGTCTGCTTTGTTCTCAGCTTATGCCGTCACCTACGAAATGTTATATCTCGCTAGAATGATTGGAGGACTCGCCTTTGGCGCCGCTTTGATTTTGGCACCCATGTACATCGCCGAAATTTCAACTGCTGAAAATCGAGGAGTTTTGGTCTCTATACAGCAATTAAACATTGTTTTAGGATTCTTTGCTGCTTTTTTAAGTAATTATTTTTTTAATAAATACAATAGCCCTGAGCATTTATTCTTAAATGATGAGAATGTTTGGAGATGGATGCTGGGTGTGGAGCTCATTCCTGCGCTCCTTTATTTTTTAACTTTGTTTCTCGTACCTCGGAGTCCAAGATGGCTCTACCTTAAAAATAAATATATCGAAGCAAAACAAGTCCTCAATCAAATTCATGGCAAAACCCGGGCTGAACTCGAAATTAATTCTATAGAAAAAAGCATCAGTCAGGATAAAGCATTAGGTGAAGCTAAATGGACAGATATTTTAAAGCCCAGTTTTCGTTTCATTATGGCTTTGGGATTGGTTGTTGGCATTTTACAGCAAATTACAGGGATAAATGCCATCTATTTTTATGCTACCTCTATTTTTAAACAAACTGGGATCGGTACAGATGCCGCTTTTTCATCGGGTATTCTATTAAGTTCTGTTACCGTCATTTTCACCTTTATTGCAATGTACTTAATTGACCGGGCAGGAAGAAGACCCTTACTGTTGGTTGGTACTGCTGGAATTGCTTTTAGTTTGCTTTTATGTGCCTTTGGCTTTAATCAAGCCACTTATCAGCTCACCTCACAAGATATTGCCCAATTCAAATTTGAAAAAGCCCAAAATCTAATCCCTCTTGCGGGTAAGATCTACCAAAATGATGTCGCCTTTAAAGAAGAAATGAAAACCGTCTTGGGAAACCGTTCTTACAACAAGAATGACGGCGTAATTCTTGAGGCAGCGACTCAAATAAATGCCACTTTGGTCCTCGCAGGTATTTTAGGATTTATTGCCTGCTTTGCCTTCTCACTTGGACCTGTCATGTGGGTCTTATTGTCTGAGTTATATCCCATTAAATACAGGGGAATTGCCATTGGCATTGTTGCCTTCGTTAATTCATTTATAAGCTCTGCCGTACAGCTTGTATTTCCATGGGAGTTATCAAACTTAGGCAACGCCATGAGTTTCTTCATCTTTGGTGCTATTGCTGCGGTGGGCTTCTTTGTCTTATTAAAAATATTACCAGAAACCAAAGGAAAATCCTTGGAGGAACTTGAAACCGCATTGATCAAATGACTCTAAAATCAATTACCCCTATTCTCATTTTTTTAATGGGTTGTACCGCTAAATCATTGCGTCAAGAAAAGGAGGTCCAATTTCAAGAAGTAGACGTCATCTCACTCTCTACAACTAACTATTCCGAAATATCAACAGATGTAAAAGTGGAAGATGGACAATTTAATACGGCAAATCAGGGTTGGATCATTTTTGATTTAAACGTCCCTCAAGCAGGACGGTATCAAGTAAAAATTTATGGCTCCGATCACTCCGATGCGACTGTTTATCTTGAAGATTATGTAGACAATAAAGAAGCAAGACACTACAAGATTACAGGCCAAATTCCCTTTGATAAAAACCTTGGTTATGGCCTTGTAGATGGGAGTCCCTTGAATGCCGGTGCACATAAGATTAAATTACACATCAAGGGTGTGGCTAAGATTCAAAAAATAACATTTGAATTGATGTCCATTCATGAATCCTCACCTCAAACCTATACCCAGCCATGGAGGGTGAAGACTGGGCCATGGTCTGGTCTGATGAATTTAATGGAACTGAGATAGATACCTCAAAATGGGTGTTCGATGTAGGCAATTGGGGGTGGGGAAATGACGAAATTCAATATTATACCAAGGCAAATCAAAAAAATGCGAGAGTAAAAGAAGGAAACCTCATCATAGAGGCCCTTAAAGAAGCACAAACAAATATATGGACCTCGGCCCGGCTTACTACCAGAGGTAAAGTTTCCTTTTTGTATGGGAAAATAGAATTTAGAGCTCGTGTTCCCAACAAAAAAGGATATTGGGCCGCTGGATGGCTGTTAGGAGATAGCTATGTTGATGAGGGCTCCTGGCCATATTGTGGGGAAATAGATATTTTAGAGAATGTCGGTTATGAAATACATCCACTTTCGGGAGATGGTATCGCTCATCTATCCGTTCATACTCCTGCCTATTATTTTAAACGCAACAATCAGATAACCAGCACCACCCAGGTGACAGATATGGTCGGTAGTTTTCATACCTACACCATGGAGTGGAGTCCAAATGAAATGTTAGGCCTTATTGATGGAGTGCCCTCTTATGTCTACGACAAAACAGCCAATGACCTAGAGTGGCCTTTTTATCAAGCACATAACTTGATTATTAATTTGGCCATGGGTGGGAATTGGGGTGGTGCTCAAGGTATAGATCCTGATCTCACCTCTCAAAAACTAATCATAGATTATGTAAGGGTGTTCGAAAAAAGGTGATCCCCTAAACGCCTTGATATGTACGAGTGTAATCATCATAATAACACTCTTTATAACGCTCTTTAATTGAATTCCTACTTCTGATTACAGAATGATCCCAAAGGAAAAAGCATTTAACTCAGGTCCGTTACCACTGGTGAAAACTTGATTTAAATCATAGTTAACAAAAAGATCCATTCCTTTCCAGCCAACTCTACCTCTGAGTCCATAGCGCACATTACTCAAATAGAAGTTTCCATTGTCTTTTTCTTTATTTCTTAACTTATTGTCTTCTTTATACACATATTTTGAACGTCCATACATCCGATAGCCTAGGTAACCACCTACCCCTATTCGAAAGCCTATTTTTTTTGACCTATTCCATTTAAAACTACCTGCTTCATTCACGATGACCTTACGCGTGCCTTGGGCAAAATCGAATAAAGGGACCAATGAAACATTCAAATAGCTCGCCACCAATTTGCTCTTAATAGGATCTATCTCCCTTATATTGACCGGCTGAGCAAATTTGACTTGGGTGGTAGCTTTAGTGATCTGATAACTTGGAGCTTCCAATTTCCAATTGTACCAGCTTAACCCTGCTCCCCATTCTAAAAACAAAGAATTCTTAAGGTGGGTTTTATTGACCGAGGCCAATCCAAAATACCATGAGCCCCAGGGTTTAACCGAATAGCGGTCCTCAGCAAGACCATTGAGACTTCCACCTTTATCTAACCAATTATTTAATCCCATTTCAATATTAAAATCATGAAGGGTGCCTCTATCTTGATCTTCTTCGTAACTATAACGCTTCAAATCAGTAATCCATGGCTTTTTTTTATAATAGGTTCTCGAGGTTCGCGTGAAACCATTAATACTGTCGTAATGATATTGTTGCCCCCCTTCGAAATGCCAATTTGAAAATTCATCTGCTAGATCATACCATTTATCTTCTAAACTTTGATCTTCTTTGAGTCCATCAATTTCAATAGTCACGTTACCCATTCGAATCTTAAAATCCTTCCCACTTTCATAAATGAAGGTTGAATCCTTTAAATATCTATTACCAGAGTTGTTTGTTATATGATAATAATCTGGTAACTCCTTTCCACCTACAGCATTATTCAAATCCGAAACAATCTGATTGATGTTGTAATCATTGAGTTGTTTCAATTGTGCTCTGGTCTCAGCATAAATGATGATTTGGGTTTCATCCTCAAACTCTATAATCACCGTATCAGCGGTAGGATCGGCAAATAATGACAAAGGATAAGTCAAGATGCATAATAAGAAAAAGTGCATAATATATGGAGGTGTTATATAATCAATCATTTTTAGCAATCATTTTTTCAAACTGCAAAAAGTTGTTTTTTGCCGCTCTTAAGTCTCCAATGATATCGGCAGGAGCCTTGTTTCTCGCATATTTTAAAATCTTGGCGAGTGTCTTTCTTTGTGATTCCTTTTTACTCATAACTACATCATCAGAACCTATCAAATAGGCCAATTGAATCGAGAATTTGGGCTCCGAAACCGCGATAGGTTCAAAAGATTTTGACTTCAGTGAGATCATTACCTTTGCTGAGCGCTCAGCATGATCATCCTCAAGGATTTCAGGTGACTTAGCCAGCTTAATAAGGTCCATCTTCGGAATAATTACGGGAACTTCAGATTCTTTATTCACTTCTAATTCAGGGATGGCCTTGGGTAGTTCTGAATTAAATGCATTTTTAACCGCCAGCACTGGTTCGGTTGATGATTCAGACATTGTTTGAACCAATATAAAAGTGAAGATGCAGAGCAGTGAAACAGCCGCGGCGCTCGCCATCCAAAAATGATGATTGTTATTTTGATCGATTTTCTCGGCCACTTGATCCCAACTATTTGATTTAGGCGTGAGTTCAAAATTGTCCACACCATTCTTAAACTTACGATCGATTTCATTAGATGATTTCATTGCGATGGTTTTTAGGTTTCTGGATATTTAATGCTACCAATCTCTTCTGCAAAAAACTTCTGGCTCGACTTAACTGTGATTTCGATGTATTCACGCTTATTTGAAGCATCTCGGCAACCTCAGCATGTGAATATCCCTCTATAGCATATAGGTTAAATACACTACGGTAACCTAAAGGAAGAGACTGAATCAATCCAACAAGTACTTCAGAATCAATGGAATCTTCCGGCCAATGGCCCGCGATTTTTTCCTCATAAGTATCAAGAGAAGTTTCTAGTAAGGTCATCTTTTTTGTTTTTCTCAAGTACATTAAGCATTCATTGATCATGATGCGTCTGACCCAAGCCTCAAAAGGACTATCACCTTTATATTGATCAATTTTATTAAAAACTTTAACCATTCCCCCAATCATGATGTGTTCAGCCTCAGACCGATCGGCTATGTATCGAAAGCAAATGCCGAGCATTCTAGGTGCTAACTTTTCAAAAAGCTTGTTTTGAGCCGTTTTATCCTTGTTTTTGCATTTCAACAAGATTTCATCAAGAACAATTGATTTTTGGATCAACAACATTAATATTTAAGGTTACAATAAGGGGATGCCACATGAAGCAATAAAGTTGCACGGAGACAAAGTTAATTATTAATTGAAGAGAAAAATTAGGCTTTAATTAGATTAGAGCAGTTCCAAAAAGGCCATTGGTTTGGCTGAGTAACCTATAATAATACATGATCTATTATTATTCCATTTTGAGTATTTATTATTTCATAAATTACGCTGCATGCATAACAATTTTATCTAACTTTAAGTTTAATAACTCTTGTATCCCTATCGCTTATTTGGTGGTAGACTATCTGGTACGATGGAGCAACTTATTATTAAAATATTAAATCCTTGTAAGGCTATTTTGTGTTTGCTAGTAGTTTTTTACAAGTCATATATGTAAATTCATGGAAGACCCCTTAACCCAAAAAATGAATACTAACCCGCCTCGTTCCCGCCTGACTGGGGGCGGATTCATAGTGGATGATGCCACCCCTGATGATATTTTCATCTCAGAAGAATTTACGGAGGAACAATTAATGATCAAAGAGATGGTCATTGATTTTTGCGTTCAAAATATCCAAGAGCCTTTCTTTAAAAATGGCAGAGAGTTAGAGGCAACCCTTCCAGAAGATCGTAATAAAATCTTAGCGCTGCTAAAAAAGGCGGGTGACCTAGGTCTTTGTGGCATCAGTATTTCGGAAGCCTACGGAGGTATGGGTCTTGATTTCAATACCGGTATCTTGTTCAATGAAGCTTTGGCTTCGGGTTTTGCCTTTGCTACCACCCTAGGTGCACAAACCTCCATAGGGTCCCTACCCATTTATTATTACGGGAATGAACAACAAAAACAACAATATTTACCCGGTATCGCCAGCGGAAAATTAATCGCCTCTTATGCATTAACCGAGCCCAATTCGGGATCAGATGCCAATTCAGCAAGAACAAAAGCCATGCTCTCTGCCGATGGAACTACTTACAGTCTCAATGGTCAGAAAATTTGGATCACCAATGGTGGCTTTGCCGATATCTATATTGTATTTGCAAAAATAGAAGACGATAAAAATTTATCCGCCTTTATTGTGGAACGAAATTATCCCGGCTTCAGTGTCGGAGAAGAAGCGAAGAAGATGGGTATCAAGGCCTCTTCTACGGTACAAATATTTTTTGATAATTGTATTGTCCCTTCTCAAAACTTATTGGGAGATCGAGAGGCGGGCTTCAAAATGGCTTTAAATATCCTCAATACAGGAAGAATTAAAATTGGTTCTGGTGGCGTGGGTGCAGGCAAATTCTCTGTGACTAGAGGTATTGAATATGCCCTAAAACGTCAGCAGTTTAATCAGCCAATAGCTAATTTTGGAGCAGTTAAGCAGAAAATTGGCACCATCATCACTCGGACCTATGCCCTGGAGGCAGCCGTCTATCGGACGGGTAAAAATGTAGATGAAAAAATAGATACGCTGGTTCAAAATGGTATAAACGATGGGACATCCAAACTCAACGGTGTCAAAGAGTTTGCCATTGAATGTGCTATTTTAAAAGTTGTAGGTGCTGACTTAGCGTGTTACGCTACAGATGAAGTCATGCAAATACATGGTGGAATGGGCTATGCGGCAGAGTTAGGTTTAGAAATGGCTTACAGAGATTCTCGAATCACTAAAATATATGAGGGAACCAATGATATCAATGGTATGCTTTCGGTTGCCGAACTGATCAAAAAAGGATTGAAAACAAACGAAATAGATCTCAATGGTGCGGGTAAAAAAATACCCTTCATGGTCCTTTCTGAATATTTCCGTTGGGGTAAGAGTGGCCGTTGGAAACGGGAGCAAAGATTGATCAAAGGTATAAAAAATACGTTTTTACTAATTTTAGGGGCTGCTGGTAAAAATTTAAAACAGGACCTTATCAAAGAACAGGAAATTATCCTGAACCTCTCTTCGATATTGGCAGAAGCTTATGTGGCTGAAAGCGTCTATTTAAAAGTTCGAAAGTTGGCTTCAGCTAATCAGGACATTACTGATTTATCTATTCAGGAAAAAATAGCTCAACTCTATCTCTATAAATCACTGAATAAAGTACAAAATGAAGCCAAAGAAGCCATCGATAGCTTCGCTTCTGGATTTGAAAAGCGTCTCCTGACTTACTTTGTGGGCAAACTTCTGCCGCCCTATCTGCAGAATCCAAAAGCATTGAGTAGAGAAATTACAGATCATGCTTTAATGCAAAAAAAATATCCCTTCTGATATGTTTAAAAAATTGAATTATTTTAAATTAATTAAAAAATTATCATCATGAACCCATTGCACAAGGTAGTTATTATCGAAGGTTGCCGAACACCGTTTCTCCGTTCAGGGACTGATTATATGGATCTACTCTCCTATCAATTGGGTGGTTTTGCCATCAAAGGTTTACTGAAAAAAACAGGTATCAATCCAAAATTGGTAGACGGAGTGGTCTTAGGTAATGTCATTGCCAATGTAAAAACCCCCAATGTAGCTAGAGAAGCGGCATTAGTAGCGGGTATACCCCAAAACGTACCTTGCCGAACGGTTTCCCAAGCCTGTATTTCTGCCAATAGAGCGATTGCAGACGCCTGTCAAGAAATCATGACGGGTCAAGCAGATATTATGATTGCAGGAGGTATTGATCATACCTCAGATGCACCCATACAGTTTCCCAGGAAAATGCGTAAAAAATTATTTCTTGCTCAAAAACTAAAAGGATTGGGCGATGGTCTCAAATTTCTAACCAGACTACGCTTCTCAGACTTTATCCCTGAAAGACCGGCTATAGCCGAATATACGACCAACAAAGCCATGGGTGCTGATTGTGATATCATGGCGGCAAGGTTTGGGATTCCAAGAGCCGAGCAAGATTCTTATGCAGTAAGATCCCATCAAATGGCGGCTCAAGCCCAAGAGAGAGGATTTTTGACTGAGGAAATGGTAAGCGTAAAGCTTCCACCAAAATTCAAAGAGATTCAGACTGATAATGGAATAAGAGCAGATAGTAAAATTGAAAAATTGGCTC
>JGI20154J14316_10004808_pt1 | contig 10236 bp, 10 predicted proteins | sample COG_04_FD_14316 | JGI IMG/M metagenome (IMG submission 14316) | reverse complement strand
TCGCTGGCAAAAAGGCATCCGATGTAGCCAAGCTTGCAGGTGCGGCCTGGTCTGAAATCAAGGAAACCGATGCCGCCGAGCCGTTCCACGCCAAGGCAGCTGAGCTCAAGGCGAGTTCTGCCTTGGAACGACCAACATCCGATCGGGGGTCGAGTCCAGAGCCCAAGCACGAGAAACCAGCACCAGTATTGGAAGCAGCCCCAGCTCCAAAGAAGGTGAAAGCACCAGCACCAGTATTGGAAGCAGCTCCAGCACCAGCTCCAGCCCCTGTATTGGAAGCAGCTCCAGCACCAGCTCCAGCCCCTGTATTGGAAGCAGCTCCAGCACCAGCCCCAACCCCAGTATTGGAAGCAGATCCAGCACCAAAGAAGGCGAAAGCTCCAAAGAAGGCGAAAGCTCCAAAGAAGGTGAAAGCTCCAAAGAAGGTGAAACCATCCGTCCCTGCGTTTGATTTGCCGTTCTTGGGTGCTATCGCTGGTTGTTGTCACGCCATAAAGAATAACAAGGGACTCTACACCCAATGCACCAAGGTTCCAGCTAAGGAATGTGGTGACTTCTGCAAGACATGCTTCGCCCAGACCGAAAAGAACGACTCTGGACTCCCGAACTGTGGTACAATCGCTGAACGGGACCAACCTACCTGGTCTGACCCAAATGGAAAGCAGCCTGTGAGTTACATGACCTTCTTGAAGAAGTCCAAGGATGATAATCTCAAAGCGATCATTGCTGATCATTCGGTAGCCGAAACTGAAGCGACTAAGTTCGGGTGGACGATCCCAGATGATCAGTGGGTGGTCGCTATTCGCACAAAAGCTGGTCGTCCAAAGACCAACCGCACCGCTGTTGTAACCTCGGACGAGGGTTCTGATACTGATTCTATTGTTGCACCAGCAGACCTGATCCAGAAGCTTGTAGCCGAATCCAAGATTACTGCCACAGATGCGACTCCTGAAGAATATGAACCGGAAACCGATGACGGAGCCCAGATCGTAGTCACAACAGAGGCACATTTGGATGTATACGATGCGGAAACCGATGACGAAGGTCCACCACCTACCGAGGTCGGCAAGATCGATGTCAAGGAATACACACTCGGTGGCATCAAATACCTCCTGGACAAAGAAAAGGACGAAATCTACTGCTTCTTGACCCATGAGGCAATCGGTATCCTCATGACCGGTAGCGATGGCGAGCCGTACATTGAGTACTACGACCCTGAATCCGACGCAGAATCCGACGCAGAATCCGACGCAGAATGATACTGACATCACCAAACACCCTCTATAATTAATCCTTCCCCAAAAAACCCAAAAAACCCAAAAAGAAAAACAACCCTTTTTCTTGTTCCGTTTAAAATTGAAATACTTTTTAGTTTGGACTGTAAGCATATCCTCTAGTAGAAACATGCCAGTCGAAAAAAGACCAACAAAGAAGGCCACCCGGGCCCTGATACAAATACTCGGGCAACGCTACGGCTTTGATGCCAAATCTGCCATTGCCTGGATCGCAGAGAAACCTGAATGGGGTTGGGTCAAACCAGCCACCAGTGGGTCCGCGACAGCCAAGGGAGGGTACCAAGCAGAAACTCACATCGCAGACTTGCTGAATACCAACACCTCATTCCGCGATAAATACCGTTCCTTCTGCGGGATCACCGATGACGGGGTGTTCAGGAAACTTCCTGGGACCAGCAAAACCGACGTGACAAACGATGTCTTGAATCTCCAAGTGAAGAAACATGTCGCCAACCGATTCGGACAAGTCGATCGGCGATGGACACAGAAACTCATTGATGACGTCCCAGACTTGAACGGTGCCGCCGGAGAGATGCTGCGGAAACTCTGCGAGATCCCCCTTCTGCCTTGTGGGCAACTCGTTGACCCCTCCAAAAACCGCGTCCTTCTCTCCACAGACAACTACACTCCAGAACAACTCACACAACTCACTCAGACCCTGGAGATAAACAAACGAACCATGGTAGAGACTGTGCTTCTTGGGACGGATCCAGCCACGCAACCTCACCATCTGTGCGGAATCGAATACAAAGAGACAGGTGCTGAAGTGACGATGTACCGAATGAACGACGTTGTTGAACACTTGATGACCTTCGGATTTGCAATCACCCCACGACACTCCGTAATCAAACTCGGACCTCTGTCAATCCAAAGAAAAGGAGGCGACAACAAACAGAAGTCAGGCAACAATATCCAATTCAAACTCATATTCAGCTCTCTCAACATCCCCGACAAACTATCAGAGACCATCGTCATGTGATTCCAACACACTCGATAACCCCTTCATCACCTCATCCAATACATTGACCACGATACTATTACCCAAATAGAACAGCATCCTCTTTTTCGCTACAAGTGTCTCATATTTGTAATCGGGAGAGAACCCGAACATCTTGAGAGTCTCGGGGACTGTCAACGTTCGGATCTTACCAGGCTCTACCTCGTAGAGCCCAGTCTTGGCACCTGGTCCACCAGATGAGGCACAGATTGTAGGACCACAATCATCGGTAGTATAAACCCTCTCCCCCTGACGACCACCCTTCCCCGTTGCCTTGTTCATCAACTTATACTTCATCATACCCCGCGTTCCTGTACACTCCTCGAGAGAGTACTTCGCTTCATAGTCGAACCAAGCCTCTACTGAAGGGTCGATAACCGTGGAAACGGGAATGATAGGATACGAGATCTCCGGAAAGACATATTCACCATGTTTACTACAGATCATATAGATCCTGTGGCGGGACTGGGGTGATCCATAGTAGCGAGAGTCGATGACCTTGTGACTAACATTGTAGCCGCGTGCATTCAACTGACCGACGATGGTCCTGAAAGTCTCGCCATTATGGATTGTCTCCATGTTCTTGACATTCTCCAACAGGAGGACCGACGGCTGCTTGACATCGATGATGTTTAGCAAGACAGAGAACAAGTTACCCCTGTTTTCATCTAAGAACCCCTTCTTCTTACCAGCGATACTGAACGGCTGACACGGGAAACCAGCACAGAGAATATCGAAATCGGGGAGTTCAGACGGGACCACCTTCGTTATATCACCATCAGGAAGAATGCCATAGTTCTCTTCGTAGATCTTGCGGACCCGCTCATCAATATCCCCAGCGTAAACACATTGGTAGTCGACGTCACTTTTGTCTCTTCTGAACGCAGTATGGAAGGCACCCAAGCCACAGAAGAAGTCAGCGAAGGTGACGGGCATTTTGTATTGCTGACGGAAAAGACAGTGGCCGTCTAAATCAATTTCCTTCTGTAGATGCAATTGGAAATACTTTGAAACATGATAGACTATCTCATCATAGAGCAATGCGGATAGTCTCATGGAACGTGGCGGGTATACGTGCCTGCTTGAAACGAGGAAGCTTAGACTGGCTACAGGATGAGCGATACGATGTAGTCTGCTTTCAAGAGACGAAGGCAACACAAGCGGAGGTTGTCCAGGATGTAAAGTCTGGTATCTACCAGAAACTCAGCGAGATCTACCCGCACCAAGTGTGGCACAACACGGATGGTACGACGCAACGTAAAGGGTTGAGTGGGACGTCTATCTGGTCGAAGATCCCCTTCGAAGAGATCCTCCCTTCCGAGGGATTTGACCGGGAAGGACGGATATGCTGCGTGCGTTTCGAAAAGATCCAACTTCTTACAGTGTATACCCCCAATTCACGCAATGCCAAACATGAACGGGCTGTTTTCAGAGCTGAAGTGTGGGATAGAGAGTTCCAGAGATATGTAGCGAGACTTATGAAAGATGGCGGAGCACCGATGATTCTTTGTGGAGACTTCAATGTGGCCAGGAGAGATATAGATGTGGCAAGACCAGAGAAATGGGCGAAGCAACCAGGATTATTGCCTGCTGAACGAGAGGGCTTTGAAATGCTCCTGGCAAACGGCTTTGTTGATGTGCTACGTGCCTACAATCCTAGTCCAGATCTATACACTTATTGGGCACAAATAGTGAAACGCTACCGACCGAACAACATTGGGTGGCGGATTGACTACTTTCTTGTACAGAAGTCCTTCGTGTCACATGTGACCAATCCCGAGATTCTACCAAACACTATGGGCAGCGACCACTGTCCTATCACATTGACCATAACGGAAAAACCTCATCCTATTCTCATAGTTCAACCACCAGACGATGTTCCGAAGAGCATATCAGATCTCGATGATAGTGAATTGCAACTGGCAATGCAAGCCGTTGACATTCCTCCGGCTTATGTAGATGACTACAGTCGGACTGGCCTACAACACGAGCTGGTAGAGAAAGTAAAAGAGCTTGCGAAATGAGCAAAAAAAATGTACCGGGGGAAAATTGAAATACTTTTTTTCAGATAGTAATATGCATCTCACTGCCTCAATACACTACTGTTCTTAACTTCAAACAAGCACACTTCAAACTTTCAAACTTTCAAACTTTCAAACTTTCAAACCAACTTACAGCTACCCCTCGCACTTACTCAACATGCCAAAAGGACGTACTCAACAACCACGAACCGCCGCCAATGCCGCCAGTCGGGGCATTCAGCACCGAGACAACATTCAGCACCGAGACAACACTCGTTCGCTGGTTGATTACAGAGACTTGCAGGAGACACCAGTGAGCCCAGACTATTCACCACCTTCTACTGTTGACTGTGCTGTCAATGACACCGCCGCATTCACGCTCTATATCAGCTATGTCCACTCCCACATTCCATCCAAGATGATATTCTCGGTTTTCCGGAAGCTCGGACTGGGGAAGCTCATCAAAGGCGATGACGCGATCGAGATGATTCATCGTGCTGGACGTGACGGCAAGCGTGACTACCAGGCAGCCAAGATCAACTTTGAACACCCATTCCTTCGGGGTCCCGATGGTCAGAAGAACGTCGATATGCTCAACCACATCGCTACCGTCTCTGATGGCGTTACCGTTTCGTCAAAGGAGAGCTTCCAGCTCGAGTATCAGGCAGCCAGGACTAACCAGCGCACCGGACGTGATGAGCCATCCCGGTATTGGCAGATCCGATACTGGTCTGACGAGTCGCCAACAGGTGCCAAGTCGGGTGCCAAGTCTGGTGCCAAGTCTCGTCCAGCAGTCACACTGATCCACAAGGCTACCCGTCGCAACACTACTCCATCCGAAGATGGATGGATTAAACCGAAGATCACCAATCCAATGCCGAAGACGCCTGAAGTTCTGGCATCAAACCGCGGTCCGGCTGCATCGGGTGGGCAATTCAGTGCACTTGACGTCAACCACGACGATCTTGCCCAACACGACGATCTCGAGGTTGCAGAGGTGCTTGCAGCTATCGACATGATCCATACATCTAGTCTCACAAAGACCCCGGAGTTCAACCAGGACGGCACGATCGCCCCGGCGAATGCCATTGATGCAGATATCCAGGCTGAGGGCGAGCTCTTTGCCGCCGAGGAACTGCTCGCCAACGAAGGTGTTGGCAACATCCCGGGCTCTAGTGTGGACTTGCAAGATCTCCTCAACGTCTCCATGAACCACCCATACGACCAATACAACGGTAGTACCACAGTGGTCGATCCGGAGACCGGTGAGGCTGTCGCGATTGAGCACTAATTCACCTACCCATTCCCCTACATACACACTCTAATCTAACCCTTACAGCATCAGAAATCCACATATTTACGGCATGTGGTTGCTTGTACCTTAATCTGTACAGTGACACGTTATAGAACTACATTTACACACTCTAATCTAACCCTTTTCAAAAAAAAACAAACCAATCCTATCTATCCCTTCCCTTTCTCTTTCTCTTTTCACACTGGTTTCTCATTTTACCACCCATTTCTCAACTCGTAAATTGATAAACATACGCAAAGGTGACTCTGCACACTATACATTATGGACGGTTACATTCTCGACGACATTGTTGTCCAGGCGAAAGGAAAAGTAAAAGGTAAAGGTCAAGGAAAAGGGAAAAGTCAAGGAAATGCAAAGACAGGTGCTCGGGGTGCTCGAGGTGGAGGCAAGAACAGAACCAGACGCGAAGCCAAAGATAACAAAAAGACCTCCTGCTACAGTACCAAACACGCGAGGATACAGGCAGAGAAAGCCAGCAAACAAACCTTCAAGTAAATAATCAATAGTAGTAACACATGCGAACACCGTTGACCTTCTGCACACAAGCCATCAAACGACTACACCACATTCAGAAAATCAGCAGGAAATCTGCTGTACTCATTGGAGTGAAAGGTGGTGGATGCAATGGTCTGAAATACACCATTACCCCCACTAATGATACACCGTTGAAACACGACGAATGTTTTTCTCTCGATGATACGAATATAATTGTCTGTGGGGATAGTCTTCTGCATATCCTAGGCACAAAAGTCTCCTGGGTAGAAGATGTTATGGGAGATCGGTTCGAGTTCGAGAACCCCAACGCTGGAGGTACTTGCGGCTGTGGTAGCACCTTCTCTCCAAAATGAAATAAACATATCTGGAGAGAAACACACACAATGTCATCCTTATTGATCCGATTTGAACTGATGGACTCCCGGAAACAGTTTAGTCAGATGATGCAACTTCTACAAGATCCTTCACTTTCTGACACACTCACAACGCACATGATTATGTCTATCTTCGATTGGAATATACGAGACCACCCCCCTTACCAAGAATGGATCGCATGCCACCACGGTATTGTATATACCGAAACGACAGTGTGAGCAACAATTATATACAATCATATTATAATGACTTCCAAAACCAAACAAAAGACTAGACGGGGACGTGTGAGAAAACAGAGTCGTGTTTCAAAGAAGAATAAGCAATACAGTGATGGAATACACGATGAATTTGAACAGCTTAAAACGAGGGTTACCGTATTGGAGGCAATGGTAGGTGTCTCACCAGGGGGTGTTATCCCGAACTCTACGCAAAAACTATTGCCAATGTCCGAGAAGAAATAAAAGGGACTAAATGCCCCGAAGCGGCCACCGTCAGCATTCTTCCTGTTCTCCAAGCATTACCGCACAAAGAATGCAGATGATATCGCTGGGAAGAAGGGCTCAGAAGTTGCAAAGATGGCGGGGAAAGCTTGGACCGAAATCAAGGAGACCGATGCGTCCAAACCATTCCATGATGAGGCCGCAAAGTTGAAAGCAGCCTCGCTGAAAAAATAGTGAAACTGACGTAAGTTATCGTCTAGCACATTTCCCACATATGTTTGAGAAATTGAAATACTTTTTTTTGATATGGTGGTATGCATCTCAATCGCAAACTCAGACACACAGAAACTTGAAAAGTACTCACAAACAACCAAAACCCAAAAATAGAAAACTCAAAATGCAACCCTTCGTCAATGTCACCTCAAAAGGCGTGGAACTCCGATACGGCAACGAAGGCTTCATCGCAAGAACCCCCGAGGAGGTGCCAGCAATCGTGGCGAAAAAGGGAGCGGCAATCCTCATCGACGCAATCACTCCGGAAGAGTGTGATGCGTTCCGGGAGGGAATGCTCAGGTCAGCCGAGCAGTTGACCGCGAGGCTAGAAACCCCATTCAAAAGGGACGACCCCTCGACCTACGGATCTATCTTCAAACTTGCTCCAAATCACGGTGGTCTCTTTCAACACCACCAGTGGGGACACATCCAGGAGGTCTGGGACCTTCGGCAGAACCCGAAGCTGGCTGCAGCCTATGCTGTATTCCATGAGTGCGAGATTGACGATCTGCTCACCAGCTTCGACGGGGTGAACTTCTCTGCGGGGGCATTAATGCCAGGACGAAAGAGAGGCCAGTTCCGCGGAAACTGCTGGCGGCACCTTGACCAAAGGGCTGGCGACTCAACAAAGCTGTGTCTTCAAAGTTGGGTGACAGCGAATCCGATTGGAGTCGGCGATGCTACCCTGAGGTTCATGGAAGGCGGACACCTTTACCACAGGGAGTTTGCAGAGACCTTCGGATTGACTGAGAGCACTGTCGACTGGACACAACTTAAACCTGAGCATGTGGCTTGGTTCGAGTCCAAGGGCTGCAAAGACACATGTATGACAGCTCCTGCGGGGTCCCAGGTCTTCTGGGAGTCACGGACTCCACACTCAGGAATTGAGTTCATCGCGGATGAAGATCGGCCAGACCCCGAAGCACCTAAATCAATCAGGATGGTCGCATACCTCTGCTATGAACCGCGGTCCGGTCCGGTGCTTCCAGAGGGACATCCAGATACGGGCAAGGCGACAAAGGGTCTCCTGAAGATCCTGNCCAAGCGACAACGAATCATGAACCCAGATGATCCCTGGTTCCTCAGACTAGCCTCGCACTGGCCCAACAAGATGAAGCTCTTCGGTAAGAACCCTCGGAGCTATGGAGCAGAGCCACCCAAGGAAGCCACAGACCCGAATGACTTCTGGAGCTTTGTGCCGCCGATCGCAGGTGTACCGGAGCTGACGGACTTCGGGCGGCGGATCGCCGGGCTCGAATAGACTATATCATATCAAAAACCCAAAAAAAACCCCTTTCCCTTCCCTTTTCTCTTTTTAGCACTAGTTTCTCGTTATCCTATGTTTTGAAAATTGAAATACTTTTTTTGCAATGGTGGTATGCATCTCAAACGCACCCAAACAGCTTTCGTCGAACATTCAACGTACGAAACTTTCAAACAACACTCAATAAAGTTCAACCAACCTTTCATTAAATATGCCTTTCCACTTGGGGACCCCCAACAAATTTTACCACGTCCGTATCAGTCCCAACCAGGTCCAGGCTAAATCCGACTTTGACAATTTCACAGCGGAAATCAGCGAGAGTGGCTCGGGACGGTGGGACAAGGACAAGGACAACAAGCTCACCACTGGCGACTATCTAGCATTCATTACCGGTCCGAAATCCGAAAGATGCGAAGCTTGTTAAGATATTCATGGTCCGTGCGGAAATGTCAGCTGACACACGCCCCGAATGGTGGGTAAAAAACTCACCACATACCGAAAACAATGGTACCACTCCCGCAGATAACCGTGGTGTCGTTCAGTTGACCGACAATCACCCACTTCCCAATACGATAGAGTGGACTGTGTACCGTGAATACCTGGGCTTCAAACGACGCAAGGACTGTGTCCCTTCTAGCGATGGCGATGTACGACACAAAGATGGTCACTGTAGATGCTCTATCCCACAATGTACACAGCGGGTAGCTAGGGCAAGCTCGTTCCCCAACTTTGGAAAATACCTTGACAGCATATAGGTGAGACCAGCATTCTTCATTTAGAATATAAGCCACAACCAAAAACATAAAACCAAAAAAACCCCTTTCCCTCCTCCCCCTTCTCTCTTAGCACTAGTTTCTCGTTATCCTACTCATTTCTCATTTGAGATATCAGTGGGAGAGTCTACAGAGCAACGTACTATTGCACGTCACGAGCACGCCACGAGCACCCACAAGTGCAGATGGTATCGACTACTACCTGATTTCATAAAATCAATGTTTCCTCTAAATTCTGTCCAGATAAACTATCCATATATTATTTATGCTTGTTTGTCCTGCGTTTATTTTTCTTTTCACGAATAGTTTTTCTTTTTTTACGTATGTTTTTCTTTCTTGTTAGTATTTTTTTCCCTTTTCTTTTTTTTGTTTTTTTTCCTTTTACTTTCGAAAATATTCTACCTCGCAAAAGGCCCCCCCTGCCGACGCGCTTCTGTGCGGCGCGCGACGCTTTGCTGATTGTTCTATTTAATTTCGCATTACCGAGGACTAAACGTCTGCTGCCACCTTTTGTCGCATGCAGAGGTAAGGTTTCCGCTGTGATTGGATTGAATTGATCGCCAACCTTAGCAGTTGTGTCTCCAGATTTAGCTGTGTCTTCAATATTTTCAGGCAATGCAGCCTGTGTCCGTTTAGAACTACTAAGTGGAATTGGCGTTTCCATTATATCCGACGTTGCATGTTCCGATTGTGGCACGGCCTCGCCTGCACCTTCCGCCGCCCTCACCCTCTCGCCCGCATGTTCCGATTGTGGCACGGCCTCGCCTGCACCTTCCAATAAATCAGAAAAACTCTCGTACAGGCGTTTTTTAAACTCGGGTTCAGTCCTTTGGTTTATAATCCATCCAAGCAAAAAATCTGCTGGTACATCATCTAGTTTCGGATCCACTGTCCATTCATGTGCGGGGTCGCTTTCGTCATCATCAAAATCGGACGAATCGTAATCAGTGGCCTTTCCCTTACCCCCCCCCTTTTTGCCGGCGGCAGC
>JGI20154J14316_10004806_pt1 | contig 10241 bp, 13 predicted proteins | sample COG_04_FD_14316 | JGI IMG/M metagenome (IMG submission 14316) | reverse complement strand
AAAAACTTTTTAAAATCTTATTCATAATTAATCTCTATTTAATCCAGATGTTAAACCTTCCATGTATGCTTTACGTGCAATGTCATAATACATTTTAACACCTTGAGCACCTTCGTGAAGTGAAATACCAGATTCTTTAATAATTTCAAGTAAACGACGATTTACATCACGATCCATAGCTGTCATAGCTACTTCTCTTGTGTCGTCTGTTTCTTTAACTAAAGCAGCATCTAAATCTTTTTCTAATTTAGCAACATCACCATTAATAGTTTTTATACGTTTTGGTGTATCTCCTACTTTTTTAAGATATTGATCTTTATCTAATTCTTTAGAATTAAATTTAACCATTAAAGGAGCGATTTTAGCTTTAAGAGATTTTTTTTCATCTTTAAGTTTCGCAATTTCTTTTTCAATTCCTTTAACACCTGTGGCTGCTTTTTTAGCGCCTTTAGTTGCTTTTTTAGCCGTTACATCATCTTCATCTTCTTCTTCTTTAACGACCTCAGTTTTACCTGTAGCTTTTTTAATGGCATTATCTTTAGCTTTTAAATAATCGTCTGAATCGATATCTCCATCACCATCTAAATCTTTACCTTTAGCTTCGGATAAAATAGAGCGAACTTCTGCTTTAATAGCTTCTTTAAGAGCTACCATTTTATCATTTTTATATTCTTGGTCTACTGGCTTCATTTTGTTTTCGTATTTTTCGTCCATATATTTTTTGAAGGAAGGTTTTTTACCATCAAAATTTCTATATTCGGATTCAAATTGAATTTTACAAGAATAATAAGCAGGGTAAGTACCTAAATTTTTAAGTACCTTATCTGTAGATACTTGTCTTTGATCAGGTGTAGATTCACTTAAACGTGAAATACCCATTGTAGATAATTCGTAATCCATACCTTTCTTAAATTCGTAAGGATTAACACGATCTAATCTGTTGTCGTTTCCGTATGGAACACCTACACTGCCTTTTTTAGCCTTAGGTGAGTATCCGTAATATTTGTCGTTTGCCATTGTTATTAAATATTGTTCTGTAATAAATATAAAAGGAGATTAGAAGCTCACGTATATCACTTCTTAATTATCTTATACTGAATTGTTGAATTATTGTAGGTTATATTAAATATGTAAATACCATTAGAAAAACGCGATAAATCGATTCGATTTTCATTTTCGATGATCGCTATGGTTTCACCTAATATGTTAGTAATATCGATTTTAATGTCGTTTTTAGCCAATATATTTACTATACCTGTTGTCGGATTAGGGTAAAATAAAATTTCTGATTCTTCTAAATCATCTAAACCAACAGAATATTCTTCATCACAATAATTATACTGAATCTGACAGTAATTATCCCATTCATTAGTACAACAGTATGAATCAACTGTAATTACCCAAGCGTAACATTCATTATTTAACCAATACGGATTTCCAGGTTCACCAAAACATCCCGCATCGTATAAACATGATCCGTCATCAACATTAGCTGAAAAATCAAAATTGTAAGCTCCGAAATCGGTACATCCTTTAAATATACCAATACACGAACCATCATTTGTGTTAGCTAAACTATCATAATTAAAAGATAATTCATTTATACATCCGAATACTCTTTCAATACAACTATAATCTTCTATATTCGCATCAGGGTCAAAATTAAATGCTGAAGGGTCAGTACAACCACTTTTTTTATCCTCACAAGTATTATCGTCTGTATTTGCTAATGGGTTAAAATTAAATGCCTCTTTATTCATACATCCATACACAAATGGCTCACAATTACCTGCATCTATATTTGCTAATGCATTGTAATTAAATGCGGTTTCATTCATACAACCAATTACTTCAGCTTCACAAGTACCGTCATTTGTATTTGCTTCTGAATCAAAGTTAAATGCTTCTTTATCTGTACACCCATATATAAATGGTACACAGTTTCCAGCATCTGTATTAGCTGATGGTTTAAAGTTAAGCATTGTAGAATCAGTACACCCAATTATTACTGGCTCACAAGAACCATCTTCAACATTAGCTAATTCATTGTAGTTGAAAGCTTTTTTATTCATACAACCCAATATAGGATAAACACATACATCGTTATCTACATTGGCTCCCGGATCAAAATTTAAAGCTTCTGAATCGGTACAACCAAAATAAATACATGATTCATTATCAACATTAGCTTCTTCATTATAATTCCATGCAATTGGATCCATACACCCATAAACATATCCTTGACATGATTCATCATCTACGTTTGCACTTTCATTATAATTAAAGGCTAAATCGTTTGTACATCCAAATATCTTTTCGATACACGAACCATCATCTGTGTTAGCTTCTACATTATAATTAAATGCACCCTCGTCCATACAACCCTCCACAGTGTCAATACAATAATCACCACAATAAGGCATCGCGCTATACACATGCCAGAAAGGTGGTTGGAATGGTTGTAAAGCTCCTTGACCATTATTACTAAATGGATTAGTACCACCTTCAACTAAAAATACATCATTTGCATTGTATAATTCAAAAGAATTATGCATTGTTTGGAATTCAATTTCTTGCTGTGGTTGTTGAGCTTTACCTAATTCAAAATAATAAACATCAACTGATTTGTTTGTTTGTAATTTGATTTGAAATTCTTCTTGATACGATCCTGGACCCATTGTGTAAGTACCAATAATACTATCTCCCTGTGCTACAGTTATATATGATTCACCCCAACCGTCTCCACCATTATCTTTAATAATCAATGTGTATTCACATTCAGGAACAATATAATTTAAAGTAGCTTCAGGATTGTAATTAAAAGCATTATAATCTATACAACCAACAATATGGGGTGTAACACAAGAACCATCATCTGTATCTGCTTTAAAGTCAAATTCTTGATAATTTCTATCTGTACATCCATACACTGATTCAATTTCACACTCTTCTAAGAAAATAGGACCTGAATAAGTAGCACTACCAAAATCAGCTTCAGGTAATTCCCATATTACATCAGGACTACCACAAGGCTCTAAATCACCCATGATAATAAAATTACCATCAGTACCGCCATACTCTGAACCATTTAAACCATCACCATAAGCATCACTTAATATAAGCTCTACTCCTGATGAAGGAACACATAATTGGTAAGGGATTGTTGTATTTGCTTGATTGAAAGAATATTCATCAGCCATTACACTTATTATTGGTTGGCCTGTAGATATGTCGGTAAGAATCCATCCTGTTTCTCCAGGATACTGGTCTAATGTTACTTCTAATAACATTTTAACTTCCCCATCACCACAAGTTGCGGTAGAACAGGTTCCGTTATCAATTTCTGCTAACGGATTATAATTTATTGCTTCTGGATCTGTACATCCTTCTACTGGATATTCACAACTATTATTATTTATGTTTGCTTCTGGATCGAAATTTAATGCAAGTGAATCTGTACATCCTTCTACTGGATATTCACACGTACCATCATCTAAGGTTGCTTCTGGCACAAAATTTATTGCTAGTAGATCGGTACACCCACTGATTACCTCTTCACATGGTATCCCACTATAAGATAAACAAGCTGTAGCGTTAAAAAATTCATTAAATAGCCCAAATCCATCAGTATACATGCAACCATATTCGGGAACATCATCACATGATGTGTAAATACATTGAAGATTACCATATTGATCAAATCCTTGCTCTGTTGCGTCGGCATTATAGTTGTTCGCATTTTCATCCATACAGCCAGGTATTGGATCCGGTTCACAAGTAGAAGTACATTCATTCCAACAAGTACTTACAATAAAATTACTAGGTATTTGTGATGGTACAAGTAGTTTTCTTACTTTACCAAACCCACCATAACCATCGTTACTTCCATCATAAAGACACTCACTATCCTCACTACCTTCCCATTGCATATTAATTAACATACCCATGGTAGATTGTAATTGAAATGCATATAAAAATTCTGTTTGTTGTCCTGCTGAAGATCCTACATAGATGGTTTTTTCATATATTCCATCACCGTCTGAATCATCCATTGGTGTGGATGACCAACTCATTACATTTGAACTAACATTAATATGAATATTGGTTCCTACCCCATCAAGTTGATTTATATCAACCCTAAGAGTAATAGGTGTCATAAAGGCTTGTGCTGATAAAGTAAAAGTGGAAATTAAAAATAGAAAGGGAATTAAAAACTTTTTCATGTGATATCTAATTTTGGGTTTTGTTTTATTAGAAGGCTTCCATTATAATTTCGTCAACAGAATCTTGTAATTCATTTCTAGTAGCTTCTAATGTCATCATAATGTTGGCTTGGAATCTTTTAACTTCTTCACCATCTTTAAAAATTACTAATGTAGGTACTACTACTATTTTATATTTGGAAGCGTATTTGGAATTAGAAGCAATGTCAACTCTCTTTGTACTACAATCAGACAATGATTCAAGCCATTCGACTTCATTTGCTTTATTAAAGCTTGCGTTAAATTCTATCACACATAACCCTTCAGAACAAACAGATTGACCAAAACCAAAAGTTGAAACAAATAATAATAATGTAAATAGAAATTTTTTCATAATATTTTATCTAAGTTTATCTATCTTGTCTTCAATACGTCGCATGTCTTCTTTAATTTCTTGAACATCCTCTTGGGTTGTCATAATAGTTTGACGTATAAGTTGATCCTTCATATCGTATTCCATACGTGTAATTTCAGGATCTGCAGGTAAAGGTAATGCTTTAGCTTCTTCAATGTCTGCTTGTAATGCAAACCACATACCAACTACTGTTGCTATTCCTACTGCTATCCCTGCTAATGTTTTAATGCTTATATTAAAACTTGTGTCTTCGTTTAATTCTTTTGCCATTTTTTAAAAGATTACATAGTTTAGGCCTAATGAAAAATCATGCCAATTACGGTTCCAATATTTATTATATTTACCTTCTAGGAAAACTCCTAAATGTTTATTAATTTTATGACCCAAAATTAGACCACCTGAGTAGTCTATCCATTGTCCGTCGTTATATTTGTGATATGAAAATTCGTTTTGTGTGTCTAGGTGGTAGGGCATTATATTTCCCCATGAATGGAACCAGAATTTTTTAGTGTAATGATAATAATCGAAACCTAATACTAATGAATATTCTATTTTGTTGGGTATTTCGTCTTGCTTTTTTTCAGTGTATTCTGATAATACTTGAGGAATTACTACTTCATTCCAAACATCAATACTACTTGCTACTAAATTACCACTAGGGTCGAAATATTGACCTTCTGAAACGTCTACACTGTATCCCATTTCATTTAAAGCTAAGAATGTGTAGTGAAGATTTCCATTAGCTAAAATCCAATCTTCTAAAGGATCATAACCATAAGGAACTGATAACCTTTGAGCTGCACCCACATTAAATGATAATTTACCATCGCCTATTTGGTGTCTGTATCTTTGAGATGCTTCAAAATATTTAATGTCAACAAAACCATTTTCGTTATATTCTACTTTTGCAACCCATTTGTCTGCAACGTACCTAACAAAATGTTGTTGGTCTAAGTAAATTTCTCCTTGTTGTCTTCTATAGTCGAATTCAAATAAAAATTCAAAACCATCAACCAAACCAATTGTAGCAGCATCTGAATATGAATTTTCAGTACCATCATAAAAAGCACTGGCTTTATTTTCATAACCAAAACGTTTAATTTTTCTTAAACCACCTGTAATAGTATAGTCAAATGGGGTTTCTAAAACATCTTGTTCTAATTTACCAGTATTAACAGAATAAATGTCTACATCAGAAAGCGATGTTCCCCCATTAACGGCGGCATATACAGTAGCAAATTTAAAAATTTTCTTGAGGTCGGTTTGAGCCTGGGTGTTAAAAGACACCAATAAAACAACTAATAGTAATAACTTTTTCATTTAATAAATAATGTATTATTAATTTATGCCTATAAATATTAAAGAAAGAAAAAGACACCCCGAGGGGTGCCTATATAATTGATTAGAGATGTTATATTATGTAACTAGTAACTTTCTTCTCCAGAAAAATCAGTAGTGTCAATTGAATTATTAGCGTCTTCTACTATTTCTTGAAGTTTTTCTTTTGTTTCTTCAAAGCTAAGACTTTCATATTCTATTTCATCTAGTAATGTTTGTAATTGTTGTATTAAATGTTCCATTATCTTTTATATATATCTTTAATTCTCTGTAAAGCATACTCCCATTTTTCATGGGCTGTTTTATGAGCATGCTTTGACTGACCATTCATCTTTTTTAATTGTTTATCAAATTCTTTGCGAAGTCCTTTTAATTCAACTTCTTTGTAAACCTCCATTATAACATCTTCTGAATTATACCCCATAATAATTTATTTTATCCATTCGTTATATGCTAGTACATATGCCTCAAGGTCAGAAAGCGTGGGGTCTTCTTCAAGAAATTTTTGAGCTTCTTCATTCACCTCACGTCTCAAACCATANTGGTTAGCTTCTTCTAAAATCAACTCAACTGTTTCTCTTTCTTCTCTTAGACTTGGTTTTAGGTCTGTCTTCGGGAAATAATCTATAATGCTCTTCCCAATATAAAGCTTCATGATTTTTAATTTTTTGAGCACGATCTTTAGTGATTCTTTTCTTTCGTCCGTTTTCATGATATTCAGGTTCTTGTAATTTTTGCCATTTAAGGTGTAGGTTTTCTAATTTATCATACATAGGATCAAAATGTTCTACCATGTAAGGACCATTAGCAAATTTGTCTAAATCAAAATGCCACCTAGAATCTTCAAATTCTAAAATGTATTTCCTTTTAGCTACTATTTCTCCTTGTCCTGGTCTTCCTCTACTCATTATGATACCATATTTTCACTTAAAAATAACTTGTTTAAAGTTTGTGTAACTTGATTAATGTCATTTACATCTATAAACTTAGCATCTCTACCATACATTTCTTTAAAATATTTAGATGTATTTTTTTGAAAATACCCTTTACCATCTGATATAAAATAACTTAACAAGTTAATATTTTTTCTTTTTATTTTATTAACTATTTTAGATGTGTGTTTGTAAGCAGGTTCTTGTAAATATTTTTCATAATTAGGCATCCCGTCACTCATGTTAATTAAATAAGAATCTAAATAATATGAAGACGCATCCATGTATTTATTTAATGCATCCAAACATAATCCTTCAGGTGTTGCTCCTAACAGTCTATAATAAGTTAATCTTTTTAAATCATACACTTTATTAATTTTACTGTCAAAACAAAAAATCAACAATGGTACATGTCTTGGTGTTCCTTTGTGACTCCACATATCACCTGTAGTTCTTATTGTAATAACCAAATCTATGTTATCCACATTTAACGAAACATATCCTAATGCTATGGCATTAATTAAGGTACTTTTCCATTTTTCTCCCTGCATACTACCAGAACCATCAATAGACAAATTAATACTTAATGGTTTGTAATTTGACCTGTCTATTCTTTTAAAAATGTCTTCTGTAAAATCGGAAGCATACACTCTACGGTTGTCTATTTTTCCTTTTTTAAGTCTGTGGGATTCTAAAGTAACAGATTCGTTTCTAATTTGAAGTTTTTTAAGTAATCTTTTTCCTTTATTTATTCCTTCTTCAAAACAATAACTGTATTCTCCTCCTTTAAGTGAACTTGGCCATTGAAATACTCCGTACAAACCACTTTTTACAACTTCATCTGTTAATTTTCTTATAATGTGGACTTTTATTTCTCTGTCTTCAAACTTAGAATCGAATTTTTCTATCTTGGCATAATTAATAGCTTCAACTTGTTGGATTTGTTTTTTAGATATAGCAGAAGACTTTCTTTCTTTTCCTTTTATAAAGTTTTCTTGTTTTTGGAATGCCTTTTTTATTCGTTCTTGAGAAACGTCATTTTCTTCTCCTTTAGTTTTGTTAGACTTTTCTAATTTTGACTTGTCAAAATCATCTTCGTTAGTAATTCTTTCAACTATTATGGAAGCTCTAACAATGTCTACAATTTCCATGGCAATATTAATGGAATCCCGCGTAGATTTTAAACGATTAATGTTATCTAAATCGATTATATCATATATTTTACGTAAATTATGTAACGCGTCAAGATCTGAATTAGGGTTAAAGATATTAATGATTCTAAACAAATAAGATTCCCAATTTTCTGTTCTATATTTGTCTCCCCTTAAACCTTTATTAACATCTTCGTTAAAAAACGAATTTTTATACATACTTTCATAGTAAGCCTTATAACCTGGCGCAGAATTATATACAAAATCGTCAATTCTACGATCTTCTATAAAATTAGTCATGAGAAACACATGATCTCTGTTAGGAAACAAATGTTTATACTGGTAGTTGTGTAAAATTACGTTGTTTAGTTTTTTAAGAATTTTGAAATCAGTAAGTAAACAATGAGAGGCTTCATGGAGTGCTAAACCTACTACATTGTCTACGTTTTTATTACTAATTCTTGACGCAATTTCGATGTTTTCACCATCTGTCATGCTGTCTCCTGAAGGATCCACGAAATTTACGGGGATTTCTTTACCTGTTAGGATTTTTACGTAATTTGTTATAGCTCTTTGAACAGATGCTAATTCTAACAAATCAAATTTGTCATTGTGTGTTGGCTTAAGCCAATAGGATGAACCTTTTTGTACCATAATCTTATCTTTACCCTATAAAGATACGAAAGATACTTTACTTCTCCAAATTTTAAACGTATTTTTGTCCGAGGTCTTCAATAACTTCTTTAGTTTCACTTAAAGACACAGCAAAGAATTCTTTTTTATTGGAAATACGTGCACCAGCGAAGTGTTTGTGTAATTCTCTTTCTAATCGCTCTGCATTGAAACATCTAAACGCAAATTCAAGAGTAAAAGGAGTCGCTACTGAGGTTGAACGGTCCAATTGTTTTACTCTACTGTCTACATTGTCTTGATTAGTATAACCTATTTTATACATTCCAGGTTGTGATTCATTAGACAAGACATATACCCATCCATCTCCATCACCTTTTCTACCCTCATACATTTTTACCCTTCTATGAAGGTAATAACTTACATCTTCCCACCCATTTCCTTCTTTTGAAGGGGTTAAAGTGTAGTATGCCGCGTGTTCAAAGTCTGTTTTTAAATCCTTATGCAAAGGAACAAAGTGTTGGGCTTCTTCTACTGTGATACGTTCCATTATTTCTTCCCTTTAAAACCACTAATTGTTGTTCTTTGGTCTTCAAGATCACCAATACGTGCTTCAAAATCTTCCAATTTAGCTGAAACTTGCTCTAATGCTGTGTTTGTATCACTAGCTATGGTAGCATCCATATCTTCTAAACTTTTAATAACTGATGGATCAGTACTAGTTTGAACTTTGGACCTGTTTAAAAGAATCACCAATAAGAAAATTGGGGTCAAAGCTACAACGGACAGTATTATAGCTACAAATGTGTTTAAAATGTCTACCATTATTTTTTATGTTTTAAATTATACGTGAATATACAAAAGAAATCTCAAAAATCCAAGTTACTTCAACCAGTTTAATAAGATGTTTATAGAAATAAGAATGTTAGTTATAATAGCCTGTAGTATAAAAAATGTTCTAATTCGAGCTACCTTGTCAGCGCGTGCATTTGTTTCGCCTACTTTTTCTCCAAGGGCTCTTGCCCAAAGTTTCCAAACAGAAGGCCTTTTAATGTTACTCATATTCCCCGTAAATGTTATAACGTTTAGGTGGTTCTGGCTCTGGCTCAGGCTTTTCAAATTCGTTGTAAACAAAAACCTTCCCTTCTGCTGCTTTAACCAAATAATCTTTTGCTTGTGTAGTTTGAAAAACCCATTCAATGCCTTCCGTCAAACTTGAAAATAAAGGGGAATCTTTACCTTTAGGGACCCACCTATCACCAGGGGGAAATCTTTCCAAAACCAATTCTAAATTAACTTCTTTATCCATATCTTAAAAATTAAGGGATGCTTCAAAACAACCCGAACTTACATCCACCATACACAACTACGTATATACGTGTCTAACAATAAATATCAAAAAATTCTCAGGACTTTGTTTTGATGTTTCTAAAATGAACAATTGAAATAATGGAAGCAAAAAACAATAATAATGTCAACATAATCAAAAGTTTTAAAGTTAAAAAGAAAAAACCAACTAAAATTTAATGACAACCACAATGGATCCTAACGTACCGCCAACGATGTTAGCACT
>JGI20154J14316_10004794_pt1 | contig 10253 bp, 8 predicted proteins | sample COG_04_FD_14316 | JGI IMG/M metagenome (IMG submission 14316) | reverse complement strand
GTTTATTTCGACAGCAAAAGAAGATCATAATATAAAAATGGTTACAAAATCCGGATTGTTGTGGGATACCAATCAGCANGAAGCCATTGAAAAAGGAAATTTGATTCATGATATTATGGCTCAAATAAAAACTAGCGATGATGTTGATGATGTCATTATCGATTTCCTAAAGGCNTCAACTATAAATGAAGAACAGGCAGTATTCTTAAAAACAACGGTTAAAAATATTCTCGAACATCCAAAACTTCACGATTATTATTCTTCAAATTACACCGTTTATAATGAACGTGATATTATTTCAAAAAATGGTATCATTTTAAGACCTGACAGAATTGTAATAAACGTTAAAAACGAAGCTATAATTATTGATTACAAAACAGGGTTGGAAGACAAAAAACATGAACAACAACTTCAGTCTTATCAAGATGTTTTAGAAGACATGAAAATAGATGTCAAACAGAAGATTCTTATTTATATAAATGACGATATTTTAGTGAAAGATGTTTAAATTCGCATAAAACGCAATAAAATGTACGGAAAACTGAAAAATCATCTTCAAGAAGAATTGCAAGACATAAAAAATAATGGGCTTTATAAAGAAGAGCGAATCATTACTTCTGCTCAAGGAGCGGAAATAACTTTAAATACCGGTGAGACTGTATTAAATTTTTGTTCTAATAATTATTTAGGTTTATCATCTCATCCAGAAGTTATACAGGCAGCGAAAGACACTATGGATACGCATGGCTTTGGCATGAGTTCTGTTCGTTTTATTTGTGGAACACAAGATATTCATAAAGAACTGGAGCAAAAAATAGCTGATTTTTACCAAACCGAAGACACAATATTATACGCTGCTGCTTTTGATGCTAATGGAGGTGTTTTTGAACCACTACTTGGAAAAGAAGATGCCATTATCTCAGATTCCTTAAATCACGCATCTATTATAGATGGTGTGCGCCTTTGTAAAGCGGCCAGATACCGCTATCAAAATAATGATATGGTAGATTTAGAAAAGCAATTGATAGCTGCCAATGAAAATAAGGCTCGTTTTAAAATTATAGTTACAGATGGTGTGTTTTCTATGGATGGCCTTTTAGCGCCTTTGGATAAAATTTGTGATTTAGCTGATAAATACGATGCATTGGTTATGATTGACGAATGTCATGCCACTGGATTTATCGGAAAAACAGGTAGAGGCACTCTAGAGGAAAAAGGTGTTTTAAACCGTATTGATATCATAACGGGTACTCTAGGAAAAGCTTTAGGAGGTGCCATGGGTGGATATACCACTGGTAAAAAGGAAATTATAGATATGCTACGTCAGCGTTCTAGACCGTATTTATTTTCCAATTCGCTGGCGCCCGCAATTGTTGGGGCATCTATAAAGGTTTTTGATATGTTAGCAAATAATACTGAATTTAGAGATACCTTAGAATGGAATGCAAATTATTTCAAAAAAGGAGTTAAAGATTCTGGGTTTGATATTGTAGATGGAGATTCTGCAATTGTACCTGTCATGTTATATGATGCAAAACTATCCCAAACTATGGCGAATATGTTATTAAAAGAAGGGATTTATGTTATAGGTTTCTTCTTTCCTGTAGTACCAAAAGGTAAAGCTAGAATACGCGTACAGCTTTCTACAGCGCACACAAAACAACATTTAGATAAAGCAATCACAGCTTTTAATAAAGTTGGGAAAGCTCTAAATATTATCTAAATTCAGTCTAGACTATCGACGAACTACCGATTTGTTCTATTTTTTTATATATTTGTCTTTGTTAATAACATTTAACAACTTACTTTTGTTCACGATTAACACTTAAAATTAAACTTTTGAATATGAAAAATCTTAGCAGATTATTGTTCGCTATGTTGCTTGTACTTGGTTATAGCAACGTAAATGCACAAGACAACAACAACCCATGGCAAATTACTATTGGGGTAAACGCAGTTGACGCCTATCCATCAGGAGATGGGGGGATATTTAGTGAAACATTCGGTGATGAATTATTTAACGTTGATGATCACTGGAATATTTTACCATCACTTTCAACAATCTCGGTATCTAAATATTTAAATGACGGTTTTTCTTTTGGAATTGCTGGTTCATTCAATAAGATAGATAAATGGGGAGACATCAGCACAAATCCTGATGTAACTAATGAAGTGGATAATTTATCATATTACGGTTTAGATGGTATAATCAAATATAGTTTCAGAGATGGAAAAACTTTCGATCCTTATGCAGGTATCGGTGGTGGTTACACTTGGGTAAATGACATTGGTGCTGGAACATTAAATGGTACATTAGGTCTTAACGTATGGTTAAGTGATAACATTGGTTTAACTTACCAAGCTACTTATAAACATGCTTTTGAGGATTACTTAAATTCTCACTTCCAACATACAGCTGGTTTTTCTATCAAATTTGGTGGAACCGATACTGATGATGATGGTATATACGATAAAGATGATGCTTGTCCAGATGTAGCTGGTTTAGAAGCATTCAACGGTTGTCCTGATACTGATGGTGATGGCATTGAAGATAGTAAAGACGATTGTCCTAACGAAGCTGGTTTAGCTGAGCTTAATGGTTGTCCTGATACTGACGGAGATGGTATTGCTGATAATAAAGATAACTGTCCAACAGTTGCTGGTTTAAAAGCTTTAAACGGATGTCCTGATGCTGATGGTGACGGAGTCACTGATGCTGATGATGCTTGTCCAAACGAAGCTGGTCCTGCTGCAAATAAAGGTTGTCCTTGGCCAGATGCAGACGCTGATGGTGTTTTAGATAAAGATGATAAATGTCCAGATGTTAAAGGTACTGTTGCTAACAACGGTTGTCCTGAAGTTACTGAGGCTGTTAAAAAAGCTTTAAATGCTTATGCTAAAACAATCTTATTTGATACTGGAAAAGAGAGTATAAAAGAACAATCTGCTGGTGTATTAATGGATATAGTTGCAATTTTAAACGAATACTCAACAGCTAAATTTACGATAGAAGGTCACACTGATAGTACGGGTAGTGAGAAACTTAACATGAGATTATCAGATGCTAGAGCACTTGCTGTCAAAGATTATTTAGTTAAGAATGGTGTTGACGAATTTAGACTTTCTGCTGAAGGTTATGGTGAAACAAAACCAATTGACTCTAATAAAACTAGAGCAGGTAGAGCTAACAACAGACGTGTAGAAATTAACTTAGCAAAATAAGCTAACGCAATTTTAAAATAAATAAGTTTACAAAAAACGCTTCGGATATCCGAAGCGTTTTTTATTTTTATACAATGACAACTTTCATTCACGATGTTTTAAAAGATTTACAGAATAACAAGCAAAATCTTTCTGATTTAACCTTTGTATTACCCAGCAAAAGAGCTGGGCTCTTTTTAAAACATCATCTGTCTAAAGTTGTTAATAAAACGATATTTGCTCCACAAATTTTAAGTATTGAAGAGTTTGTACAAGAACTATCTCAACTTAAATCTATTTCTAATACTGAACTTCTTTTTGAGTTTTACTCTACATATTCTCAATTAACAAAAAAAGAAAGTTTAGATTCTTTTGAATCTTTTTCAAAATGGGCACAANTATTACTTCAAGATTTTAATGAAATTGATCGCTATTTAATTCCTCAAGAGCATGTTTTCAATTACTTAAGCGCCATTCAAGATTTAAAACATTGGTCTTTAGAAGAAAACAAAACCGATTTTGTAAAAAACTATTTATCTTTTTGGTATAAATTACACGACTACTATACACATTTTACAGATTCCCTTTTAAATAACAAAGTTGGGTATCAAGGTTTAATCTATAGAGAGGCTGTGGAGAATTTGGAAGCTTATATTCAAAATAACCCAGAAAAAAAACATGTGTTTGTGGGCTTTAACGCCCTAAATACCTCAGAAGAGACCATTATTCAAGAATTACTTCAAAAGAATTTAGCCAAAATTTATTGGGATGTTGATACGGTTTTCATGAACAATCAAAAGCATGACGCTGCGCTATTCACCAGGCAACACAAAAAAAACTGGAAATTCTTTAAAAACAATTCTTTTAATTGGATTACCGAAAATTATTCAAAAGATAAAAACATATCAGCAATTGGTATTCCTAAAAATATAGGTCAAGCAAAATATATTGGTTCACTTCTCAGCGAACTACAAAAAGAAAATAATCTACTAAATAGTACCGCAGTTGTTTTAGGTGATGAGAATCTATTGATTCCTGTATTAAATTCAATACCGTCAAATATTCATGCTTTAAATGTGACTATGGGACTTCCTTTAAAATCAATCCCTTTGGCCTCATTGTTTAATGCCCTTTTTCAATTACATAAAATCAACTCAAACTCTTTTTACTATAAAGATGTCGTTAACATTATATCACACCAATTTATTAGGCCATTATTTTTTATTGAAGGCATCGATTATTCATTAAAAATCATTGAAACTATTGATAATAATAATCTGGTTTTTTTAAATAAAGACCGATTAATTAAAATAGCTGAGAAAAGTATTATCATCACAGATTTATTGTTTTCTAGTTGGGGAAATTCAATTGTATTAGCACTGGATAATTGCTCTAAACTCATACTAACCATAAAAGCTTCTTTAGATGAAAACAAAACATCAAACTTGTTATCATTAGAATATGTATTCCGTTTTAACGAACTATTTAACGAACTCACAAGGTTAAACTCAGAACATAGGCATATAAAGGATATTTCAACATTATACAGCATTTATAAAGAACTTTTAAGCACAGAAACACTAGACTTTCAAGGAGAACCATTACAAGGCTTACAACTTATGGGAATGCTTGAATCACGCGTTTTAGATTTTGAAACCGTAATTATTTCTTCTGTGAACGAAGGGATATTACCCGCCGGAAAAAGTAATAATTCTTTTATTCCTTTTGATGTAAAACTGGAGAACAACTTACCCACCTATAAAGAGAAAGATGCTGTTTATACCTATCATTTTTACAGACTTCTACAACGTGCTAAAAACGTTTATATAATTTACAACACAGAAGCTGATGTTCTAACTGGCGGCGAAAAAAGCCGATTCATTACCCAATTAGAACTTGAGGGTATTCATAATATCAACCATCAAATCGTGGCACCTCAAGTTCCAATTATTGAGACGTGTTTAAATGTTGTAAAAAAGACTGAAGCTCTACATAAACAAATAATTCATCTCGCTAGTGAAGGTTTTTCGCCTTCATCATTAACAAACTATATTAGAAACCCTATTGATTTTTATTATCAGAAAATTCTAAAAATAAAAGATCATGTTGATGTTGAAGAAACCGTGGCAGCCAATACCCTAGGAACTGTTGTTCATAATACATTAGAAGATTTTTATAAACCTTTGGTAGGTGCGCTTTTAACTATTGATGCCATTAAAGGCTTAAAATCTCAAATTGAGCAAACGGTTACTTATCATTTTAAAAACGAATACAAAGAAGGAGATATTACAAAGGGTAAAAACCTAATTATTTTTGAAATAGCAAAACGTTATGTTTCAAATTTTTTAGACTCAGAGATGAAATCTTTAAGAGCCGGAGATAAAATTAAAATTATTGCCATTGAATCTGATAATACTATTTCAATTAAGATCTCAGAACTTAATTTCCCTATTAAAATTAAAGGTAAAGTTGATAGAGTTGATGAGTGTAATGGTATAATCCGAATAATTGATTACAAAACAGGAAATGTACAGCAAAATCAATTAGAAATAGTTAACTGGGAAGACATTACTGCGGATTACAAAAAGTATAGCAAAAGTTTTCAAGTATTAACTTATGCCTATATGATGCAAAAATCTAATAAGATTAGTCTTCCTATTGAAGCTGGTATTATTTCATTTAAAAATTTAAGCTCTGGTTTTTTAAAATTCTCCAAAAAAGAGAGTGCTTTTAGTAGAAGTAAAAATTCTTTAGTAACCGATGACACTCTACTTGACTTTGAAGCTGAACTGAAAAAACTAATCCTTGAAATTTGTAATCCAAAAATAGATTTTACTGAAAAAGAAGTTTAATATTATGACTATTACAAAAAATATTATCATTCCTGGAAAACACAACAAACCAATAATTACGGATGTTTTTTATACAGAAAATAACACTCCAAAACCAGTGGTAATATTTTGTCATGGTTACAAAGGTTTTAAAGATTGGGGCGCTTGGGATTTGATGGCTAAGGCATTTGCTGAAGCTGGATTCTTTTTTGTCAAATTTAATTTTTCTCATAACGGAGGAACTGCTGAACAGCCCATAGACTTTCCAGACTTAGAGGCTTTTGGAAATAATAACTATACAAAAGAATTAGATGATCTAGAAACTGTTTTGGACTGGATATCTTCAAATACAAAATTTGAAAATAAACTTAATTTAAGTCATATTAATTTAATAGGTCATAGCAGAGCTGGCGGCATTGTTACAATAAAGTCCGAAGAAGATAATCGTATAAAAAAAGTTATAAGCCTTGCAGGTGTTTCTAGTTTTGGGAAAAGAACCTCAACAACAGGCGACTTAAATCAATGGAAAAAAGATGGTGTTAAATATGTTGTAAACGGACGAACAAAACAACAAATGCCTCATTTTTACCAGTTTTATGAAAATTATATTGCAAACGAAGAACGGCTTACCATCAAAAGAGCTGTTTCACGTTTGAAAATACCATATTTAATTATTCATGGAGATGCTGATACAAGTGTTTTAATTGAAGAAGCCCATACTTTGCATAATTGGAACACAAATAGTTGTTTAGAAACAATCAAAGGTGCTAACCATGTTTTTGGAGCTCAACATCCTTGGGAAAAAGAAGATTCACCAGAACATCTAAATGATGCTATAGATAAAATCATTTCATTTTTAAATTGTTAAAATTGGTTTCTATAAAAGATACTGTTTCAGAAAACGCAAATACAGAACTGTATTTAAATACTTAGCAAACAACGTATTAAGAGGAATAATTTGATTAAATGAGAAACAAACCTTTCTTTTATCTATACTTTTATAAATATCTTTCTCTTATACATTATATAACCTAATAACATATAAAACACAACAACAACTAACGCATACAATAAAGAAGAAAGGTTAAGGCTAAAAAAATCGTGTACAAATACAGTATTATAAACCCAAGAATGGATATTACTATCCTCTCCAATTTTTATCAAATACATGGTTTTAGAAATAAGACTAGACAAAAAATAAATAGTAATAGCGTTCATACCTACATATTTAAAAATGGTTCCGAATTTATATTGTTTTATGTCCTTTAGATAATAAATAACAGCAATAATTAAAGTTCCCCAGCCACTCGTTACCAAAACAAAACTACTACTCCAAATTGCCTTATTTATTGGAAAAGTTGTATTGAAAGCATAGCCTGAAACAAGCAATGTTAAAGCAACCAAAAACAACCATTTTATTTTAGTAAGCCCATCTAACAATTTACCTATTAAAACACCTAAAATACAGGTTGCAACTGCAGGAATTGTACTTAAAATACCCTCGGGGTCATAATCTTGTTGCCACATGTGCTTCCCTAAAATATTTAGATCTAAATAATTAGCCCAATTATTTGAGGCTCTATCAAAAGTCGATGTTATTTCATTTGGAAAAGGTATGAAGGCCATAAATAACCAATATCCAATTAAAATAAAAATTGAAATACCTAATAAACTTTTCCAATTACAATTAAGGTATAATACAGATGAAATAAAAAAAACAATTCCTATTCTTTGCAGTACACCTGGAAGTCTCATTGTTTCAAAATCCTGAACAAAAGGAAAATAAGGTAAAAATGCATTTAGAAACAACCCTAACCCGATCAGTTTTAAACTCCTAATTGCTACTTTTTTATAAGTGGATTTATTATTCGATTTATTCTTGTATGCGAAATAAATTGAAATTCCAACAATGAATAAAAAAAAGGGGAATATTAAATCTGTTGGTGTTAGTCCATGCCATTCGGCATGCAATAAAGGCGTATATACATGACCCCACTCTCCTGGAGTATTTACCAAAATCATTGCAACAATGGTAAAACCTCTTAAAATATCTACAGATTCAATTCGTTGTCTCACCGTCTAGTTTTAAGAATATAATTATGTACTCTTTAAACCAACTTTATGACCCCAAAAGGCATAATAAAATATGATAATATAACACGGTAATAAAACCCAGTATCCAAAAGTTGCCGAATCAATGGTTGCAGCAATAGTATCAAGACCAGTTTCAATCAATTGTTCTTTTTTTACATCAACTAATTTTCCGTATAATAAGGGCAAAATAGCGCCTCCTGAAATAGCCATAATTAATAAAGCTGATGCTGTTTTAGTAAATTTACCTAAGCCGGTTAACGCTAAAGGCCAAATAGCTGGCCATACTAAAGCATTCGCAAACCCTAGAGAAGCTACAAGAAGAACCGAAGTGAAACCATTAGTAAACACTATACAAAATGATAAAACGATTCCAAAAACAGCACTAAATTTTAAAGCAAAGGCTTGACTTATATATTTAGGGATTAAAAATACGCCTAAAGCATAGGTTACCACCATAGCCATGAGCGTAAACAATGTGAAAAATTTGGCTTGCTCTACAGGAATATCAAGTGAAATACCATATGAAATAATAGTATCTCCAGCAATAACCTCAACACCTACGTAAACAAACAGCGCTAAAACTCCCAACCATAAATGTGGAAATTGAAAAATACTTGATTTTGTTTTCCCTCCTGTTTCTGAAGCTTTTATTGGATCAGCTTCTACATGTGGTAAAGGCGCTTTCCTAATTAAAATACCCAGCAAAAACAACACTATAGCCATAACTATATAAGGAGTTACCACACTATCAGCCATAGTATTTAATAAACTTTCTTTTTCAGTAGCATCAACTAGATCTAGTTTTTGTTTAATATCGTCTATTCCTGACAATAATATAGCTCCAAATATCACTGAACCTAACGCTCCTGCCACCTTATTGGCAATCCCCATTATAGCAATTCGCTTTGCTGCGGATTCTATAGGCCCTAAAATAGTAATATACGGATTAGATGCTGTTTGCAATAAAGTCATACCTGCGCCTTGAATAAAAATGGCAGCTAAAAACATCCAATAAGTTCTTGCGCCTGCAGCTGGAATAAAAATCAATGCTCCCAAAGCCATAATAATTAAACCTAATGACATTCCTTTTTTATACCCTATTTTATTAATAATATACGATGCTGGTAACGCCATCACAACAAACGAAATATACGAAGCCTGTTGCAACCAAATAGGACTGCGCATCGGTCAATTCATTTATGGTTTTCATGAATGGAATCAAAGCCCCATTTATCCATGTAACAAATCCGAAAATAAAAAATAATCCAGCTATAATAAGTATAGGAATGAATGTTTTGTTTTTAGATGATATTTCTTGTGTATTGGGCATAATTATTTATGTGATTTTATGGTTAGCTGTTATTTTCTTTATTGTCGTTAATATTAAATATGCGCTCTTTTGTTTGTTTCACGTAGTTTCGTCCTATCGGAATCTTTCTATTTGAAATTTCAACAGTATTCCCTTCCAATGCAATAACTTTATTAATTGAAATAGTATAAGACCGATGAATACGTATAAAATTTGATTGAGGCAATTCTTCGGTTATAGCAGTAAGCGATTTATGTACTACATAATCTCCTATAGTAGTAATGACTTTAATATAGTCTTTAAGGCTTTCTATATAAAGGATATCATTTAGGTTTATTTTGATTAGCTTTTTATTGACTTTTAGAAAGATATGTGGTTCTTGTTGTAAACTAACATCTGTAGAAGAATTACTAACATAAATTTGTTGATACACCTTATTTATAGTTTTTAAAAACCGATTGAAAGGAATAGGTTTAACCAAATAATCTAAAATATTAAGCTCGAAGCTTTTTACAGCATATTCTCGATAGGCAGTTGTAATAACAATTAAAGGTTTATGACTCAAGTTCCCTATAAATGCAAAACCCGTCATTTGTGGCATATTAATGTCAAGAAAAATAAGATCTATTTTTTCTTGTTCCAAAATACGATACGCTTTTAGGGGGTTATTAAATGTCTCAACAATTTCAACATGATCAAAGTTTTTTAAATGATTTTCAATCACTGATATTGCTAAGGGTTCATCATCAATTATAATGCACTTAATTTTCATCAAACAGGAATTTTTAGGAACAGTTTATAGTTTTCGCCCTCTATTT
>JGI20154J14316_10004783_pt1 | contig 10265 bp, 8 predicted proteins | sample COG_04_FD_14316 | JGI IMG/M metagenome (IMG submission 14316) | reverse complement strand
CAACTCGGCGCGGCAAAGATTGCAGCGATCATTAGCGATCACGAAGACGCGGGCATCCTTGAGCTAGGGCAAAAATATCAAGTGCCCGCGATCTACATCGACCCAAAGCGCAAAGGCGCCCGGCTGAGCGACGAAGCCGAGCAAACTTACATCGAACGCATCGCATCGTTCTCTCCAAAGCTTATCGTGTTGGCCGGCTTCATGCGGATTATCAACCGCCCATTCATCGAAGCTTTCGAGGGGCGCATGATTAACCTGCACCCGAGCCTGCTGCCGAGTTTCCCTGGCATGGATGGCATTGCTCAAGCCTTCGATCACGGCGTAAAGCTCACTGGTTGCACCGTACATTGGGTCACTCCAGCACTCGATGCCGGCCCCATCATCGACCAAAAAGAAGTGCGTATTGAAGAACAAGATACACTCGAATTGCTCGAAAAGAAGGTCCATATCGTCGAGCACCAACTGCTGCCCGATGTCGTCGCCCGCTTGAGTAAGGGTAAGATTAAATCGTTGTAAATATTATTGACCTAGCACCACTCGATGGAGCGCCTCGCCGCTCGCTTAGTGCGATTGCACCCGCTGTTCAGTTCCAGCATCTAACTCGTACTTCACTTTTTCAGACTAATTACCATGGGCACACAAATTGAACTTCGCTCCATTATCCCCGACGAAATGGCTGACCTCCTTGACGGTCATTTTTTCGAAATCGAGTCCGCCCACTGGGGTATCATGCAAAAAGAGGTCGACGACCCTTTCGAAGTGTTTGGTATCTTCGCCGACGCCAAGACCGGACACGCGGCACTCGCCGAACTACGGATCGAGTTCCCCAATTTGCCCGAGACATTTACCGAAACCGTGATTGAAGATGCAGATTGGCAAAATGCGTATAAAGAGTTCGTCAAGCCATGGAACGATCGACAGTTGCACTGGATTCCGCTCTGGGACCGCGACAGCCTCAAAGCGCCCGCCGAAGCCGCGGTCGTCTATCTTGATGCTGGCATGGCCTTTGGTACAGGTGCTCATGAGACGACACGCCTGTGTGCGCGACGCCTGCAAGACTATCGCGATGCCAATATCGACCAACTGGATACGGCCGAGTTAATCGACGCAGGCTGCGGCTCTGGCGTGCTCGCACTTTCGGCTGCAGTGCTTGGATTCAGAAAGATCCTCGGGTTCGACTTCGACCCCGAAGCGATCGTCGTTTGCCACAGCAACGCCGACGAGAACGCGCACATCCCGAAACCCGAATTTGAGGTAGCTGATTTGGAAAAAGGCCTCAAAGGCAGGCAGGCCGACTTGTTACTGGCGAATATTCAAACCGACGTACTGATTCCACACTGCGATCCCGTCGTGCATGGCGTCAAATCAGGCGGCACTCTAGCGCTCAGTGGCATTCTAGTCAAAGAGCTCAACCTTGTGCGCTCGCACTACGAAGCTAAATTTGCCGAACTGCGCCCAGCAGACACAATTAGGGTGGATTCGCGGCAAGACGGCGAATGGGGTGATTTGCGGTTCGTGCTGTCGTAATGCTATCAGATTTAGGTCTGTGGATTTCGCCCTATTCCGTGCTTGCGATATAAAACCAGACGCTCACATAATGCCCATCTAATGCAAAATATTGGCGAACGATTTGAAGAGGCACGTAAGCGCAAGGGGATTTCCCTGCGGGAGGCCGCTGAGGCGACTAAAATCCGTAGTGATTTTTTGGGAAACATCGAACAGAACAAGTTCAATTTCAATCTCCCTGAGATCTACAAGCGCGGATTCCTCAAAAGCTACGCACGCTATCTTAAGCTCGACCCTGAAAATATCCTCACGGACTACAGTGCGCATTTACTAAGCAAATCCCGCAACAGTTCCAAAGGAGCCGAACTTTTCGGCAGCATGGACGTCAAGGAAACATCGACTGAACTGGCGGGTGATCAAAACGAAGAGCCTTCCTACGGCAGAATTTCCGCGAATGCTCCCGCTGACGAAACAGAGGAAGGCGAGCCAAACCTTGAAGACGAGAGTGAAAAGATTTTTTATATTAAAGCGGGGCTAGTTGCCGTCGGCACAATCGCACTCGTCGTGGTGATCTTTAGCCTAATTAAAGCAATTTTAGGCAGTGGCGACGATCCTGTGATTGAAACCAATGATCTCCGCGATCCTGCTGCGATCACCGAAACAGCTGAATCGACCGAGCCGAGTAATCCTGCAAGCCCCGAAGAAAGCATCACTCTGATTGCCAGTGGCAATGTTTACGTTCTCGTTAAACAGCGTAACGACAACCAAGATCTCCTTCGGAAAGCACTCAGTGGTGGTGAAACCGTCACCCTCGCAAAGAGTGGCCCGGTCGACATCTTATTCACCGCAGGTGAGAATCTAGTGATCGTTAATCCAGCCGGCGAAAAGCTACGTCCCGAAGGCGAAGGCACTGCAAAGATTTCGATCCCGTAGAGCGTCAGTTAAACCTTAAACCACGCAACCCGTGGCGCACTGTTTTACTCGCGCGCACTGTGCTCCGTACCACAGGTGCAGCATCTCTGCGAAGCAGATCTCTCTACAATCCCACCGAGAGTGATGACTGGCTTGATGCCAGGAGAATTCCTTTAGTTTACACCGCACCCAGACGGTCGTAGCCCAACAGGCTTGCCTAGCACCTCACCATATACAAAAGCCGTGCGTGCTGCGGCGGGATCGCGCAAAACCGATCGAACCGATCCCGCAGGTAAGCTCCCGCGAGTCGAACGAGACTGCCCATTCGGAGACTTCGCTGCTGTAGTCGGCCGGCCCGCCTGACGCCTGAGCACTTCGGCGCGACGCTTAGTCGCTTCGATCTGCTCTAAGCGAGCCTGCATTTGCTCTTCGTATACATTGTCCGATGTATTCCAAGAAAAACGATCATCCACTGTGGACGCTTGAGGAGTCGGCTCCACGTGCGGTGCGCGTTGATGAGTTTCCTTGTGCCGCTCGACGACCCGCTTGTGTAGCTCACGATGCGCCACAACTGGCTCTGGTGAAGACGTAGGAGTCGCCGTCGCCTCTCGCCGCTGCATGATTTTGCGACGAATCGCCTCCTGAACCTGGCGCTGACGCGCGGCATCGTCACTATCAGCAGATTCACGCGGCAAAGTCGGCGCCCCTGGCGAGTCCTCATCCTTACCCTTAAAGATCTGATTCCCAAAGAGGTAGATTGCCCCAAAGATGAGGCCACCGACGACTTTTAAAATCTCTTCTAAACTTTCCATATAATCTGTGGATTTGAGTGTAATGAGGCGGCCATAACGACCGCCTCAATCATTCAAATACTCTATTTCTTCTCGTCCCCCTTAGAGATCGAGTCGCGCATATCCGTATCGGCTTTGATGTTGTTCATCTTGTAGTAGTCCATGACTCCTAGGTTGCCGGAACGGAAGGCTTCAGCCAATGCAAGCGGCACCTCTGCCTCTGCTTCGACGACTTTCGCCCGCATCTCTTCAACCTTGGCCTTCATTTCCTGCTCGAGTGCCACCGCAGCCGCACGACGCATTTCCGCCTTCGCTTGAGCAACGTTCTTATCGGCTTCCGCTTGAGACTCTTGTAGTTTCGCGCCGATATTTTCGCCCACATCCACGTCGGCGATATCGATTGAGAGAATTTCAAATGCAGTGCCGACGTCGAGGCCGCGCTCCAGTACCACCTTCGAGATACTATCTGGCGACTCCAGCACTGACTTATACGAATCAGCCGAGCCAATGGTCGTCACAATCCCCTCACCTACACGGGCAATAATCGTCTCTTCGAGCGCGCTACCGACGTAGTTATCGAGGTTGGAGCGGACCGTCACACGGGCGCGCGCCTTCACTTGAATGCCGTCTTTGGCGACACCATCAATCGTCGCTCGCCCGCTATCTGCGGCTGGGCACTCGATGACTTTCGGGTTAATCGAGGTGCGCACCGCTTCGAGCACGGACTTACCGGTGCCCTTGGTCGCAAGATCGATCGCACAAGCGCGCTGCCAGTCGAGGCTGATGTTGGCTTTGTCCGCGGCGATGATCGCCTGTACCGTTTGAATGACATTACCCTCGGCCAGATAGTGCGCTTCGAGATCGTTCGCGCTGACCTCAATGCCCGCCTTCACTGCAGTGATCCGTGCGTCCACAATCAGCGAAGCTGGCACACGGCGCAGGCGCATCGCGATCAAAGTCGGGAAGCCGACAGTTGCACCCGACAGCTTGGCACGCAGCCAAGTCATAAAGAAGGTCGCAATGACCAACACGAGAACGAGAATGAGCAGCGCTAGAATTGCGGCCGCACCGAGTTGCCAACCAACTAAGGCGGCGAGAGGGAGGATGAATGTAGTCATAGTTTTTTAATGATTAATTTGAAATTGTCTTGGGCCACAACCGCAATCGCCTGATCACGCTCAATATAGCCATCTTGTGAGTAAGCTTCGTAGCTCTTGCCTTCGACCGCAATCTTTCCAGACGGATTTAGGCGAGTTAAAGTCATGCCTTCCTTGCCTATCACCGAATCTTCAGCAACCGCGGCACGCGTATGCCCTTCGATTGAAGACTTCAGGAAAAACTTTTGTCCGAACGAGGTCTTCCCAAGCAATTTGAATTCCACAAATACCAGTACTGTCATCAACAGAATCGTACCGAAGAAAACCGCACAGCCGCCGATCAGCCCATACGTATCGTAACCAATCCAAGAGGCTGCGAGCAGGCATAGTGCGGATAAAACGCCAAGAACTCCGCCGGGCAGCAGCACTTCGAAAAAAACCAACAGCAACGCAGCTGCGGTAAAGCCCAAAATCATACTCATGTCGCGACCGCCTCCACGATTAGCTCGAAATCACTACTGCTGACGACTCGAATACTCGCACCACGCTCAATCATGCCGACCGAGCAATGTGCCTCATAGCGCTGCCCCTCAATCTCGACTCGACCACCTGGATGCAGCGGCGTGAGAGCGATCCCCTCGCGGCCTGCTTTCGGCAGTGTTGATTCCCTCGCTTCACGGATCGCCGGCCCATCGCCGCCCGCNGCGGTATTCAACACNAGTTTTCGCTCAATCGAAGAGCCCTTTAATAACCGCGACACAATCAACGCCCCNACNAATGCAATTGAAATGCCGAAAATAAGATGNACCAGCGGCTCGGCAAACATCTCAGGTGACAGCACCATNCCATCGCCATCGCTACTAGACGGCCAATAATCGACCATCGTCCACAGCAATGAACTGATCATTAACGCCAATCCAGACAGTGCAAACACCACTGCCCCAGGAAAGAACAGCAACTCCACCAGCACCAGCAATACGCCTAGGACAAAGAAGAACACTGGCTCATTCCCTGCCAGCCCTGCCACATAGTGACTGGCAAAGAAAATCCCGAGCAAGATCAACCCGCCGATGCCAAAGATCCCAAAACCAGGGGTCTTAAATTCGATGAAGAGTAACAACGCGCCCAATCCCATTAGAACTGGAGCAATGGTATTCATCCACTTAGCGATTTCTTCTGAATAACTGATCTCAAAGTCACGGATCTCATAATTGCCCTCCCCCAATCGGGCATCAAGCAGGTCTTCAATCGAATCGTAGATTCCTTCACCCAACAGTTTATGCGGCGGATCGCCATACTCCTTGACCGCTTCCGATGCGGTCAAGGTCAATAATTCCCCCGCTGGTTTGATTACTTCATCGCCAATTTTCAGCTCGAAGTCGGCGTCTAGCATCGCCCGCACCACGTCGGAGCGATATGGATAGTCCTCGGTGATCACGCGGATATTCGCACGTAAATAACTCTCGATCTTCTGCTTGGCGGTCTCTGCAACATCCTCGCCAGTGCCCTGAATCACTGCCGAAGCACCGATTTTACCACGTGGCGAAAAATAAATCTCCTGCGTCGCGGCCGCAATGAAAGAGCCTGCCGAGATCGCATCATCATTCACGTAAGTCGCGGTGATGCCGTCGAAACGATCCAGCATCTCCATCATTTCCAGTGTGACGTCCACCCGTCCGCCTGGGGTATCCATNTCGAGGATCACNATGCCGACGTCGTTCACAATCGCCTCTTTNAAGCCACGCCGCAGGATATACAAATTTGGCGTGCCAATCGCGCCGGTAATCGGAATCACATAGGCATCCATTGGCATCGCAGTTGTTGGCGTTACTTTTTGGGCAAGCAAGCCAGCCAGCGGCAAACAGGACAACGTAAGGAGTAAAAGGCAGAAACGACAAGTCGCCATAGAATTTTAACAATGAAAAATTAAAGGCAGAAAGCAAGTGCGGACGGCTCAACTTATCTGTAATTGTGCCATCTCGCCCCGCGAAAAAGGGCTCAATCAAAACTCTCTTGCCCGGAAAACGATCACTAGCGACGCGAGCAAAGCCCTGACAAATTGTTCCACGAGAATTGTTCCACAAGGCCAGCACCCGCGGTCGGTTGGCGCAGATAGCTTAAAGACAGAGGATTGCAATGTTCCACGAGGATTGTTCCACGCATTACGTACTGCCCCCTGCGGCACTCTCTACAATCTGGCGCTAGACAAGCGCAAAAAAGTTCTTTCAACTCTAGTCCAATGGATACGATTGATTATAACGGCATCACGTTGCATCGCTGGCACTGTGGCCCTTCGACCTTTCTCGCACGCCCTGAACTTGGCGCGCGACTAATGAACTGGAACCTCCAAATGCCTGACGGCACTGTGCGCGATGTCATCCACTGGCCCGAAGATGCCGATTTTGAGCGCTTTGATAAAGTGCGCGGTGGCAACCCAATCCTCTTCCCGTTCTGCGGACGCAGCTACCACGCGGGCGAGATAGGCTATTGGCCTGATCGGGACGGCACAGTGCGGCCGATGCCAATGCATGGATTCTCGCGCAATGGCAGATTCACCGTGGTCGCGACCAACGAGGCTGGCTTTACCGCAGAACTACAACCAACCGCAGCAGACCACGAAGCTTACCCCTATGATTATCGCTTCACCGTACGCTATGAATTCAGCGAGCTGAAACTACGAGTCACACTGACGCTCGAGAATTTAGACCACCACCCGATCCTCTGGTCGGCGGGGCACCACTTCTATTTTACATTACCTTGGCGCGACGGATCAACGCGTGGCGACTACCAGTTTAAGATTCCCGCTAAAGAGTGCTACATCCAGAACGGCGACGGGGCACTCGAGCCAGTCAAACCCTTTGCCAAACAGGGCTCTTTTGGCAGCATCGAGAACAGCAATCGTATTTTCACCAAATTGCACGGCTCTTCGACCACCTTCGGCCCAAACGACGGCAGCGAGGATATCCACATAAATATTTTGCAGGATACCGAGACCGCATCACCGGCGAATGCGGTGCTTCTTTGGACAGAGTTCAAAGATAGCCCATTTTACTGCGTCGAGCCATGGATGGGGCCGCCCAACGGCGCCGAGCACGGCAAAGGCCTGCATACAGTGGCGCCTGGCGAGCGCTCCAGCTTCACAGTTGAGGTGACGGTTTAATCGTCGCAGCTGCTCGCGCGCACTCAATCCTGGCATAAAGCCCGTCGCTGCGAAAAGTGTAGTGCACTGACTTTGTGGCGCGAATCAAGGGCTCGAAACACAATAAAGACTCTTCCGCCGCTCCCAAAGCCGGCTCGCAGCCTTATTTTATGCAAAATGAGGCGGGAAAGGCCCTAAAATTAACTCTGGATATACGCTACCGCAGCGTCACAATGCGTCGGAAGTTTAAAGTCATTTAAACACACCCGTTATGAAAATCATCATCGTTGGCGCCGGCGAAGTCGGCCACAATCTTTGCACAACGCTCGCTGCCTCTGGGCACGACGTGACCCTCATCGAACGCTCTGCACAACGTTGCGAGAAGCTGGATGAGGAGCAGAACGCGCGCATCATCTCTGGCAACGGCAGTTCTGCGCGCCAATTGATCGAAGTCGATGTGGCGGAATGCGACGCCTTTCTAGCGATGACCAGTGATGACCGCACCAACATCATCTCCTGTTCTCTCGCCAAAGGGCTGGGGGCTAAAAACACGATCGCCCGTATTCATGACGAGACTTACAGCGATAACTCGGTGATTAACTATCAACTGCACTTCGGCATCGATCTTCTAGTAAATCCGGAAGCGATCTGCGCCGTAGAACTGGCTAAAGAGATTCGTGGTGCCGGTCGCGTGGCCGTAGAAAACTTCGCCCGCGGACAGATCGAAGTACAGCAACAGCGTGTCGCTGCGGGCTCTCGCCTAATCGGCAAGCAACTCAAGGACCTAAAATTCGACCCTCGTGTGCGGATTGGCTACATTCAACGCGACGGTAAGAGCGAGATCGCCAGCGCAGAGAGCACGATGCAAGTGGACGATCTGGTCACGCACTTCGGCCACCCTGAAGCCCTGTTTGCCCTGCGCCAAAAATTCGATCCAAAACACAAAGCCGATCTCTCTCGAGTCGTGCTCTTCGGAGCCAGCGAGACTGCAATCAATTTGATTCAGCTGCTAACCAATCCACGCTTTAAAATCCGTGTAATCGAGAAAAACCCCGAGACTTGTCGCGCACTGGCTGAGCGCTTTCCACACATCACAGTAATTCATGGTGATGCTACCTCACTACGTCTGCTCGAAGAGGAACAAATCGGCAGCGCCGACTATTTCGTGGGCTGCACCAAAGACGATGAGGAAAACATCCTCACCTGCATTCAAGCCTCTAAGCTCGGCGCCAAACACGTGCAACTGGTGATCAACAAGGGCGACTATGATGAGCTACTCGGGATGCTAAAGACGACGCTGGCGATTGAAGTGGTCGTCTCACCGCGCCGTGCCACTGCCGAATTCATGCTCCGCACCTTATCCACAGAAACCGTAGCGACCCTCGCCGATTTACCGAGTCAGGGAGTACGCATACTCGAAGTACGCATCAGCCACTCCAGTCCATGCGTCGGGCGTAGCGTCAAAGATCTGCAATTTCCACGCGGCAGCCTATTGGTCGCTTTACAACACAAATTCAAAGCCAAAGTCCCCGCAGCAGATGATGTCATTCTTGCAGGCGATCGAATCGTCGTCGCGGTTAACCACGAGCACGAAAAAGCACTGCTTGAGCGCCTCGTCTAAACTGTGAATACCGCAATCATTTATAAGCTGCTAGGCATGGTGCTGCTGGCTCTGGCCGGAGCCTTCGGCCTCTGCGTCATGGCGGGGCTCGCCAACGGCGAGACCTTTGCCGACCAATCCTTGCAAGCCTTCGTGACCTCGATAGGAATAACTTTTGCGCTGGCCGCGCTCTTTCTGCTGCTCGGCCGCAACGGGCAAGCCAAGCTCTTTCGTCGGGAGGCACTCTGCGTCATCGGGCTATCATGGATACTCGCGACCATCGTTGGCGCGATTCCATATCTCCTCATCGTCGAGCACTGCGATATATCCGACGCGATCTTTGAGAGTTCATCTGGGCTCACCACCACTGGTGCGACCGCCTTCCCGAAGTTTTACGAGTTCCCGCATAGTCTGTTGTTTTGGCGCTCACTCAGCCAATGGGTCGGCGGCCTAGGGGTGGTCGTATTTTTCGTCGCAATCCTTTCCTCGCTTGGTGCCGGCGCAAAAATCCTGTTTAGTAATGAGTCTTCGGGTACGTCGGCAGACTTTGATCACGGCCGCATCCAGAGTGGCGCGTTCTACCTGATGCTCTATTACTTGGGCCTTTCAGTTACCTGCATGGTCGCCTATGTGATGGGAGGAATGAATTGGTTCCAAGCGATCAACCACGCGATGACCACGATCGCAACGGGTGGGTTCAGCACCGAACCCATGAGCATCCAGCAGTTTCAGAGTCCGACAATCGAATGGATCTCGATCGTATTTATGACGATTTCAGGCACGACTTTCGTCTTCGCCATACAGCTGCTTCGCGGGCGCACCAAGGGATTAGCCAAACACAATGAGATCTACTGGTTCTACGTAATACTCCTCACTAGCACTGCGCTTCTGACGCTCTACTTGGTCGAGCTCACCGGAGAGCTCCCAGACCACAACAGTATCCGCGCCGCAGCCTTTCAAGCCGTCTCCATTATGACGACGACTGGCTATTCGACCATGGACTACGACACCTGGTTGCCCTCGGCCAAAATGTTACTGCTTATTTTGATGTTAATTGGAGGCTGTTCAGGTTCGACCAGCGGCGGAGTTAAAGTGGTGCGCGTTGTGATCGCGTTACGCGCCGCAGTGCAAAGCGTCACTCAATCCTTCCGCCCAAATGTAACTAAGCCGATGCGGATGGGCGGCCAAACCCTCAGCCAAGGGGCGATTAACAGCGTTAT
>JGI20154J14316_10004767_pt1 | contig 10286 bp, 9 predicted proteins | sample COG_04_FD_14316 | JGI IMG/M metagenome (IMG submission 14316) | reverse complement strand
CTAATACTCATTATAGGTGGCTTATCTGGATGATGTAAATATAACCAACCATCTGGTGTTTTCCAGTAATAAGGTGATTTTCCATAATTTTCATCATTTTGATATTCTGATTTTAGTTTAGAATACAATACTTTACCGGTTGCATCTATATGAGTGATTTTTGATAAAGTGTATTTTTCTTTATCAAATTCAAATATGTGTATTGATCTATTAATATAATTTAATATTCTTATAGGTTTTGATGCTATTTCTTGTGTTTTAACATTTACAGCACTTTTATAAGAATTGATTTCTTTTTTATTAATAAATGTTCTTAATTTTATACCCATCGGTGTATTTATATTTTCATTGTTTAATTTAAGATTATAAAATTTTTTATCTTTTTCATTTATATCTATAAATTCTTCTTTTTTATAGTTGATAGATGGATATACTTTTAGTTTATACTTTTCTATAAATTCTTCTTTAGATAAATCATTTTTTATTTCATTAATACAATCATATGTAGGTAAATTATGTTCTGAACACCATTGACTCAGATTTTCATCAGATGATTCATTACACTTAAATAAACGGTATCCTTTATGTTTTGAATCATACCTTTTTTCAGATTTAATATTCTTTTTATATTTAGGTGGACCAATATATTTCATATAATTAAAATTAATAAATTCACCTGTATCAATAATTCCTTCAATTAAACTGCGAATTTCTTCATAAGTTTCACAATCCATTATTTCTTGTTCAAGATTTTTCATAAAAGGTATATAAAATGACTCCATTATATCTTGAAGAGTATGTGTAGTCCAAAGGATTAGATTAGGATTATCATTATACTTTCCTTGAATTCTTAATCTCTGAGAAATATCAGTACAATTTTTAGTTTTTACATGACAGGGAAAATATTGATCTGTTATATGAAAACTATATTTATCATAATCATCACTAGTAAATGAGTATCCCCTTTCTCCATATTTACCAGTAATTGTTATTACTGTATTACAAAGGACTATTTTATCTTTAATTAATATTGATAATAATTTATAAACTTGTTTAATATTAAATATTTTTTCATCGATATTAATATAATGATAATTATTAGGTAATTCACGCATATTATCTATATTACTAAATTGATCCCTTTTAAATATACCACCTGGTTTAAACAAACGATTTTCTTTTTCAGAATATTTTAATAATTTTTTTATGTATTTCTTTTGTATATAAAGTCTAAGGCATTTTCCATGAAATACTAATAAGAATATTTTTTTAAAATCACTTATAATATCATTTACTAATTCAAATTGTTCTTTCCTAATTTTTTCTTCTGAAATTAATAATGAACTATACTCTGTATTACGTGCTTTTATTTGTGATATTATTGATATAATATTTTTCTGATAATCGGCTCTGACATTATATGTATATTTTTTGTTTGTAGTAGGGTTTATTTTATCCCACCATTCATCTATATCTGTATTATAATTAATATTATTATTAAATAATCCATAGTATTTATTAGTCCTGTTCATTTTATGGACTTTAGAAATTTTTAATTGAACAGCGTGATCTTCATTTAACCTTGTTGTTGTATTATATAATAGAGAATGCGCTGTTCCTGTAATATGTAATACATAACGGACTTTTAGATAGATGGATGCTAATAACTTTTCACATTTAGTTGCATCTAATATATCTTTATCGTGTTTATTGTCATTAGAGGCTGATGGGGCATACAAATCGCTTTCATCTGTTATAATGGTTAAATTTATTAATTCATTATTTTCTTTAATATATTCAGTTAATTTATTATTAATTTTTTCTAATTGTATATGGTTCATTAAACAGCACAAAATATCTTTTGGATCTAATTTATCTTTATTTGATAATTTACTTAAATTATCATTATTATCAATATCTTTTAGTTCAGGTAGTTTAAATTCTTTCCATTCTTCACTAATTTCTTCTGTAAATTCTTCAAATATTTTCCTTATATAAATGATATTAAAATCATGCTTATTTACACCAGAAATATCATCCATTAATTGAGATTTATCTATTTTTAAATTACGAAATATATATAAAACAGGTCTTTTCAATATATATACTGATATCCACATAATAATACATGCATGAATTCTCTTACCCAACTGAATATCTCCCCAAAGTAATTCAATTATAGATTTATCTTCTATACCTGCATTTTTAAGAGATTTTATTAATTCTTCTTCATATTTATCAATATCTAAACTAGGTAAGTTAGTTAATTTAATTGGTTTGTCTCCAAAATTATGTCTCTCCAGACTTTCACCATTTATATATTTACAATCAAGTAACATCTTATTAATTATTTTTTCAAGGGGGGTTTTAAACATTGTTGCATTTTTTTGATAAAATTGTTCTATTTGCCTATTCATATTATATTTTATAATAGGCATTTTTTTAAATACTTTATTAGGCATTTTTCAAATTTATTTAAAATGGAAAAAACACAAGAAGAAATTGATATTGAAATTAGACAATTGAATGAAATGTTCCCTGAATCTAATTTTTCACCTTCATTAGAAGAATTAGATGATAAAGTTTCTGAAGAAAGAGAAATTATTATTAAACAAGATTTTACATGTTATTGTTATGATAATATGAATAAAAGACCTAAATATTTTACAATAAAATGTTCAGAAAATGAATCATTAACAAATAAATATATAATTAATGAATTAATAAAAAAAATTTAAAATTAGAATGTGAACATAGATTTTTAGAAGGTTTTAATCATTTAAATGATAATATTTATGAATTGTGTTTAGGAAGTTAAATCAGCCCCTCAACCCTAAGCTGTTCTCTAAATTTATCTTCATCTAACATTGTGTTTTCTTTGTTCTTGATTAGGATATTAATAATATTTTCTAAATTTTCAAATGAACATTCAATTTTATAGAGTTCATCGCTAAGAATATTATAAACATAATAATTTTCATAGTATTTATTATTCATTTCATTGATATATTTATAAAGAAGAAGCTGAATAAAATGCGAATCATCTAATTTATTGACACATTTAAATTCTATTACCGTATTATCATCAACATAATCCATTTCTCCATTTAATTTAAACTTTACACCATTATCAGCTTCTATTCCAATAGATTCATTAAATTCCCCGTCTTTTTTTATATATCCGTCATCCATTAAATTTTTTAATCTATCAGTACAAATATCTAAACTTTCTTGAGTTAACCAATTGTATTTTTTAATTTGATTTAATTTATAATAAGAATGATCTATTTTAGATTTCATAATATTTGCCATCAAAAGAATTTTTACATTATCTCTTTCACCTGTTAATTTTACACCAGTTGTATTAAGATGTAACTTATTCATATATTTTATACCAAAATATAATGGTATTGCTGTTCCATTAATATCGGCTACAACTTCCCATCTTTCTTTTGATTGTTCATTCATACTTTCTAATTCAACTTTAAACCCTTCATCCCTTTGAACTTTTTCTGTTAGAAATAATTGTTTTAGTTTAAAAACTACTTCAACATTTAAATATTTGACCAAATCAGTTACAGCATGTTTAATTGGTTTTTTATCTTTTAACTCTTTTGTATCTAAATTTTTAAAAATATTACCACCACCATCGGTAGGATTAACATCGCAATATTTTTTAATATTGTTTATTTTTTCTTCATTGTCTTTACCTTTTAAAAATGGTAAGTAATCATTTTCAAAATGATGAATCATGCTAAGTCTTTCTTGTGATCTGGTTACACCTACATATAGTCTATTAGGGCAATTATGGGGTTCAGTTTCTTTATCAAAGTATTCAAAATATGAATTATCAAAATTAAATATTATGATTACTTTTCTCTCCAATCCCTTTACTGAATTATGTGTTGAGAATACAATCTTATGTTTCATAATTTTTTCATCAATCTCACAATCATTATCATTCGTAATATAAACCATCGTATCATTACTTGAATAATTATCATTATCATTATCATTATTGATGTTTTGAATATAATGTTTACATCTTGATGATAATTCATTTGCTAAAAGAATAACCGGAGATTGATTTTCTGCTTTATTTTTCACAGATGGTGCTAATATAAATATATCATCATTTTTATAAAGTTTTTTACCATTTTCATCTTTTAAATTTAAATAATATAGAACTTCTTTTAAAACCCAATCACAACCTTCTGATGCCCTTGTAAAAGAACTAGTTATAAAATATCTTGGTTTATAACCACAATATTTAGGGTTACCATCTTTACCGCGAGAAACCATACGAGTTTCTTGAAGCATACAATCATTTAGAAAATCACATATTTCTTGGGGAACCCGAAATGTTTCAGTTAATTTAAGAGAAACCCATTTATTATTATTTCTAAAAATATCTTCACCCATTGTCAAAAATCTAAAATTTGCTGCATTATATTGATTGATGCATTGATTTTTATCTCCAAAAATAACTATACAAGTATTTAATTTATCAGGGTATTTGCTTTTATTATCACCAATTAGTTTTCTAATAAATTTACAATATGTAATATTCATATCTTGAACTTCATCTATAATTATTATATCATAATTTAACTTTAATTCATTATTACAATTAAAATTTTTATCAATACATTCTTTCATTTTTAAATCATCAATCAGTTCTCCATTTGCTTCAAGATAAAATTTCAAGCAGGAACCATGATATGTATAAACATCCATATTAGCAAAATTAAAATCTATGACTTTCTGATTTGTTTCATCTTTTAATTTTTTATTATAAGTAATTAATGCGACCCTTTTATCACTACAATTTTTAGCAATATGTAATGCTGTTGTAGTCTTTCCACTACCAGCGACAGCATCTACTTTTACATTGTATCCATTTATGACACTATCAACAATAGCCTGCTGTTCTAATGTTGCCTTATCTAATTTTTTTTTATCAACTTTCTCACGTTTACTACAAATATTACAAGTCTTATATGGCTTACCATTAGATTTCATACTAAATTCAGATATCGGTTTATCTTTTTTACAATAACGGCAAAATGTGTTTCTTTCCATTTAATTATTATATTTAATATATTTTAAAGTATTTTCTCAAACGCACTTTTGAGAAATTATAATTTATAAAATCAAATTTATTTAAAACTAATTTACAATATTAATAAAATGAGTGGTTATATTTACATCATACAATTATCTTCTTTTGTTAAAGAAAATAAAAATGTGTTTAAAATTGGTATGACAGAACAACAAAATCTTAATAATCGTTTAAAGAGTTATGATAGAAATTATTTATTAATCTATTCAGAAAGAATTGACGATGTTAAAAATAAGGAAAAAGAAATTCTAAAAGTTTTTAATGATAAATTTACACCTTATCGGGTTGGTGATTATGAAAAATCAAAAGAATATTTTATAGGTAATAAAGATAAAATGAAACAAATCGCACAGGATATTTGTAACAACAGATATAAAGAAGAAACTACAAGTACTTTCTGGAAAATGCTTGGTTATTAAAGAATATCTAATTAACTCTTTCAAAAATTTGATTTATTTTTTTAGGAATGGTAAAAACAACTAATGCCGAAACAACAATCGTCAAAACCTATGCGCACCCGTACTCTGAACAATTCCAATATGAAACAGAAGAAAATGAAAATGAAGGGAAATAAGAACTCCAAAAAGGTTCATACTCCCCAACCAACTAAGAAAACCGGGACTGTGCCCAGGAGAAGGGCAGGGGATAAAACTGAAATCCACGATCAGCTTGTTCAGTTGAGAACAGGTATTAGTAATGGTAAGAAAANNATTAAATCCAAAAGAATTGATCTTGAGCTAGGACTAACTGTTGACCTCGATAATTCCAAGAGAAAGATTGAACATTATGCGAATGATAATCTTGTACTAGATTTGAATAGCAAAAATCTTCTCTCTCAAAGGAAAGGGGTGAGAGCGCTAGCACTTGTTTTGAATCGCTTGGAATTCCCGCCGGATGTTTCTAAAATCATTATCCATCATGGGAGGAACAACATCACTCTTGAGAAGAACATATTCAAGCTAATGCCTTATGATATTATTAAAGCAATACATTATGATTCTGTAAATGGTCTCAAAGAAGAAGAAAAGGACTTGCTGATGGCGAAGTATAAGAATACTGAGAGTATTTATGAATTCTTGTATAATGTTTTCGGATTTCGTAAAACAAAGAATTTATTTAATCGTTATTACAATTGGTATAATGATGATGATATGATATTTTATGATACCCCTTTCTCTAGAATTGGAAGAATAAGAAATAATAATGGTAACATATATAATATCATTACTCACATTGAAGATTTTATGCACATGCACAATTTGTAAAAAAAGTTTATAAATATAATACTAATAAAATTTTTTTCTAATCATCGTCTTCAAATAGTATTCTTACAATTGTTCCTTCAGAAACTTCTGATGTCAATGAAAGTGTATCATCGTCTGATGAATCATCTTCAGATTCATCAGAAGCCTCTGAAGAAGTATCATATTCTGTTCTAATTGATCCGTTATACCTCAGGACCTGTTCTTGCGTGAACCATTCTGAATCATTTTCATCAATTTCAAAATCACATCTCTCAACATAAGTCACGGATTGATTGAGTATATAATTCCTTGCTGTCAGACCTTTTGAATTTTTCTTTTGTCTCACAAGGCGATTTGTTTGCGGTCCGAAATCTTCTTCGTAAGGTCCAGATCTACGAAAATTTCTCCTTTGTTTCCTTGATGCTCTGGAGAAATCATTTGGATATTTAGACCATGGCTTTTCTAATCTTTTCACTTTTTTCAAGTAGATGTCTCGGGCGACCGGCATTCTGAGAGGATGCGAACGGCACATAGGACAATCGCCTCCCTTAATTTGAACCTTACATCCTCCACAAATTACATGCGGGGTCTTTCCACAGAAAACGGTATTGTCAGAAGATTTCGCAACCATATTGAAACAGATACAGCATTCAGCTTCTTGGACAACTTTCTTCTTATAATTTGTTTTACGAACTTTCTTGTAGGATTTTGATTTTATCTTAAGACCTGATATCTTAATAGAAGGCATGTTAATGTTTTTTACAAAAAATAAAATTCAAAATCAAATTTGTTAAAGAACAATAATATTTAATCTTTTTCATCATTATAGTTTTGAAGTTCTTTTAGTTTTTTTATCTTCTCAAGTTCTTTTAATGCGATTTGTAATTGATTTTCCAAATGAAGACATTTAGAAACCATCTCATCTCTATAATGTTCAGCATCTAAACGTTTCCCAGTTGCTTCGTTGAGAATATCTAATTCTCTATGTATTTTTTTATCATTTAAATCAACAAGTTCTGATAGTGTTTTTTCATCAACATAAGGATATTCGTGTTTTAATTGTTCCATTTTACTTTATCTTAAAAATATTTTCAAATTTAAATATAATTAATAGTATATGGAACAATGTCCAAGAGTTCGCTGTAAAAGAAATATAAGAACTAATAAGAAAACAAAACGATTAAGAAGAACTAAAAAAATTAGGAAAATTACAAGTAGAGGATCCAAAATAACTGTTCATCAAATATTTGGATTAATGGGAGATAAAGTTATGCCACCATTATTCAAAAAATCACATGAAACATTTAAAAAGTTCTGTAGAAAAAATGGTTATAGATATAAATTATGGAATAAAAAGATGTGTGAAGATTTAATCAAAGAATATAGATCATTTAAAGACATTTATGATAATGCGCGTTATACAATAATGAAAGTAGATATTATCCGTTTTATTATTCTTCATAAATATGGTGGTTTATATGCTGATTTAGATATTTTACCGAAATTAAAAAAATTAAAACAAGGAGATTTTATTGTCGCTAGACCACAAACAAATAAATCTAAAAAGTATGAAATGGAAGTATTACAGAGTAAAAAAGGAAATCAATTATTATTAGATTATTTAAATTATGTTAGAGAACAAATAAAAATTAAATCAAAAAAGAAAATTTATGAACAATGGAAATGTAGATATATTTATCAAACAACTGGTCCTTATTCATTATCTAGATTTTTAAAAGGGAAAACATTAGATACATATATTATTAATAATCCTTCTTATGATGAAAATAATAATCAGAAATCAGCTAATTTACAAGGTAATGAAGATTTTATTAGCCATATTTCTTGTTCTTATAAAGATAAAATGTAATTTATCCCCAAATAATTTCTTTTTTTCCTAATTCTTTTAATTTATTATTTATTTGTGAAAATGGTTTTGTATTAAACCACCCACCTCTGTTGGCTGATAATGGAGAAGGATGATTTGATTCTATTGTATAGTGTTTTGATAAATCAATAATAACTCTTTTCTTTTTAGCATAATTTCCCCATAAGACAAATATTATATCTTTGTGATTTTTTGAAATGTAATCAATAATATAATTTGTATATGGTTGCCATAATTTTAAATGAGAACCTGGTTTACCTTCTTCAACTGTTAATGCTGAATTAATTAAAAGAACACCTTGATTAGCTAAATCTGTAAAATCTTTATTTGTTCTTTTTATATTTAAATCTTTATTCATCTCATTTAATATGTTTCTTAAACTTGGAGGAGTTTTAACATCATCATTCACAGAAAAACATAAACCATTCGCCTGACCTTCACCATGATAACAATCTTGTCCAATAATAACTACTTTGAGATCTTTTTGATCAAAATGATTAAAAGCATTAAATATTTTTTCATTTTCTGGATATATTTTATTTTCTACCTTTTTTAAATTATCTTTAATATGGGTTAAATAATTATGTTGAAGAATTACATTCCAATCGGTGCTAATAGTAAATTCCATATTTTAAATTAGGAATTATTTTTTAAATTTAAATCAAATTTACGTTCTTGGAAAATTAGTTAAATCTTCATCAATATCATAAATTATTGATTTAGAAAAAGTAAATGATAATCATGAAAAATAATAATATATTAACAGAAAAATTGAAAATATAAAAAAAATTGCTAACTATTCTACTAACTATCTAATCTACCTATCTAATCTAGCTAATCTAATTCTACTAGTGTAGTGCCTGTATATACAAAATTGATATTTGGTGCGTTTGCCTGGAATTCCACAAGCGGTGCGTAGGGGCCAAGGCGCGCAAGGCTGAAGCGGTGGCCACGGTCACCCACAGTAATACGCCGCACAGTGCCAGGCACAACATTAAACTCGATAAGGCGCGCAGGCTGAGCACCACCAGGCAACCACCAAACATCAACCGTAATTGAGCTGTGGTTTTGGAGGTAGACGGGGAAGCGTGTGTCCAGCCTGGGCGGTGGCGCGGCGCGCAAAATTGTAGCTATGCGCGCGTGAGCTGCTGCTAGGGCAGGCAGCGGCGCGGGCCGCTGCGCAGGCGGTGCTGCCACACCAGGTAAATCAGCCCGGCACAAGGGGCAGTTAGACTTGGTTTGTTGATGGGTTACTAGGCATTGCATACAAAACCGGTGCCCACATGGAGTGGTACAAGTTGTAGCATTGCCATTGCCTAGCGGTTCCATACAAATGGGGCAGTCAGCCGCCTCGATAGCCTGGCTTGGCACAGTGCGCTGCGGGCACGTGCGCTTGGTATGGCCGGGTTGCCGGCACATGGAGCATTTGCGTTGAGCGGTAACGGTTGCCATAGATTCGAGCGTAGATTGCGGGTATTTACCCTACTAGCATAGAAATTTTCAAATTTGGAAAGTTTGCTCGTAAATATTGCTGTTTTAGTTGTATATTACTGTTTAGTTGTATTGCTCTTTAGTTGTATATTACTGTTTAGTTGTATTGCTCTTTAGTTGTATATTACTGTTTAGTTGTATTGCTCTTTAGTTGTATATTGCTGTTTTATTACGACCAAAGTTGCCAAATTTGAAAGTTTCTATGCTAGTAGGGTAAATACCCGCAATCTACGCTTTGACTATGGAAACCGTTACTAAGCAACGCAAATGTTCGATGTGCCAGCAGCCTGGCCACAACAAACGCACTTGCCCTGCGCGGTCGACCTGGTGGGCGCTGCTAGCTGCCGCGGCGGCTGAGCCAGTGCCCTTCGAAGTCAAATCTATGGAAAAGCCTACTGTTGTGGTGCCGCCGGCCAAGCGCACGGTAGAGCGGCAAATTGACCTGCTATGCTGGAACGCTGGACTACCGGTTGAAGTAGTGCGGCTAATCAAGGTCAGCCTACACCGTAGCAAAATGGCTGAATGTATGGCGCAGGCTTTT
>JGI20154J14316_10004766_pt1 | contig 10286 bp, 13 predicted proteins | sample COG_04_FD_14316 | JGI IMG/M metagenome (IMG submission 14316) | reverse complement strand
CCTGATTCTGGTGAGACATTTTCAGGCATACCACCAGGCATTTCACTGGGCATACCTCCTGGCATACCTTGTCCCTGATACAACTTACTCATTACACCTGAAATACCTTCCTGAAATTCTTTTGTTTTTTGTTCAATCATTTCTTTATCTGTCATTTCACGATTATCATTCAACCATGTTTCGTGTTCTGTAATTACATCTGTTACCATAGTTTTATCTTCTTCTGATAATTTTTCTGTTACTTCTTTTTTATCAAGTGTTGATTTCGTTTGATATAAAAGTGCCTCATATTGATTTACAGCATCTATTTTTTCTTTTAGTTTATCATCTTCATCCTTAAACTTTTCAGCTTCTTTAACCATTTTTTCTATATCCTCTTGCGATAAACGATTACCATCATTCTTTATAGTTATTTCTTGTTTCTTTCCTGTACCCTTCTCTAAAGCAGAAACATTCATAATACCATTTGCATCTAGATCAAATGTAACTTCTATCTGTGGAACACCCCTCGGCGCTGGCGGAATACCATCTAAATGAAAATCACCTAATAAATTATTATCTTTTGTCATGGTTCTTTCTCCTTCATAAACTTGGATATTAACTCCAGGTTGATTATCTTCATATGTTGAAAATGTTTGTGATTTCTTTGTAGGAATTGTTGTATTTCTAGGAATTAATTTGGTCATTACTCCCCCTGCTGTCTCAATACCCAAAGATAATGGAGCTACATCTAAAAGAAGTAAATCACTTGTTTTATCTCCCTCAACTGTTCCTCCAGATAAAATTGCTGCTTGAACAGATGCTCCAAATGCTACCGCCTCATCAGGATTAATATTCTTACATAATTCTTTCCCATTAAAAAATTCACTAATTAATGATTGAATCTTTGGGATCCTTGTACTCCCTCCTACTAAAACAATTTCATCAACACTATTTTTACTCATCTTAGCATCTTTTAAAACTTTCATTACTGGTTCAATACATTTTTGAAATTGACTCATACATAATGACTCAAATTTCGCTCTAGTAATATTTGTAAAAAAATCATTACCTTCAAATAATGAATCCAATTCAATAGATGCTGTTTGACTGGATGATAATGTCCTTTTTGCTCTTTCACATGCTGTTTTAAGTCTCCTAAAAGATTTCTTATTATCCATTAAATTAACATTAAATTTTCTCTTAAATTCCATAGCAAAATGGTTAACTAAAAGATTATCAAAATCTTCACCCCCTAAATGTGTATCACCAGCTGTCGCTTTCACTTCAAAAATTCCATCTTCAATACTCAATAATGAAACATCAAATGTCCCTCCACCTAAATCAAAAATCAAGATATTTTGTTCTTTTTCTTTCTTTTCTAAACCATAAGCAATAGCGGCCGCAGTTGGTTCATTAATGATTCTTAAAACATTTAATCCTGCGATTCTACCAGCATCTTTAGTTGATTGCCTTTGAGAATCATTAAAATATGCCGGAACTGTAATTACCGCATCTGTGACACTTTCACCAATATAAGATTCTGCTATTTCTTTCATTTTAACTAAAACCATTGATGAAATTTCTTCTGGTTTAAAATTCTTATTTTCTCCCTTATAATTTACATTAATATTAATTGAATTATTATCATCAACCAATTTAAAAGGAAATAGTTTCATTTCTGCTTTTACAACTTGATCATCAAATTTCCTACCAATTAATCTTTTAGCATCATAAACAGTATTCTCAGGATTCATCGATGATTGATTCTTAGCACCATCACCTATAATTCTTTCTGTATCTGTAAAAGCTACATATGAAGGTGTTGTTCGATTACCTTGATCATTCGCAATTATTTCACATCTATTATCTTTCCACCATCCTACACAAGAATATGTTGTTCCTAAATCAATTCCAATTGCTACCATTTTAATGAATAATATTTATTTTCTTTTAAGTATGTTTTAAAATTTGAAAAATATTTTATTTATTTGTAAAAAACCATGATCCGCAACTTTATCAGACAATCTCGCCCTTGGATTCAAAACATTGAAGTTTCAATGAAAAATAGTTCTAATAAACCAATTAGTGATTTAGTTGTAACAAAAGAAAATCTAAAGGAAGTTAACAAACCAAGAAAACAAAGTCTTGAAGAAATCGTAAAAGAATATAATGAAAGATGGAAACAAGATATTACCGTTGAAGAATATCTTAAGAATTTTACAAGGAAACATCGTGGTGCTTGCTAATCGTTGAAATATAGTCATCAAATATTTCTCTTCTCCGAATTAATAAATCTTTTTTTTCATTATTTATTAATACTTCTGGTGCCCTCAATTTACCATTATATTGAAAACCCATTGAATGAGAATGAGCCCCTGTATCATGAATTATAAATATATCATCTTCATCACATTCTGGTATCATTCTATCTCTTGCAAACCAGTCATTATTTTCACAAAGTGTTCCTACAACATTACTTTTTTTATGGTTTTTATCTTTATTAAGAATACTTATATAATGATAAGAATTATACATACCCGGTCTCATTAAATTACTCATACAAGCATCTAATCCATAAAATATTTTATCAAATGATAATTTTTTACATAAACATTTACTTATTAACCACCCATATGGTCCTGTAATATATCTACCATTTTCCATATAAAGATTTGGTACTACAAAATTATTTTCCGTAAATGTTTCATGAATTATATTAACTAAATCTTCTAAATTTACTTTTGAATCTTCAGGTTTATATGGTATCCCTATCCCACCACCAATATTTATGTAATCTATTTTTATATCTAAATTATTTTGTATTCTATTTATTGTTTCAATTAATATTTTTATACTTTCTTTCCAATATGAATTATCCATAACACAAGACCCTGTCATCATATGGATCCCGAATTCTTTACAACCATATTTTTTAGATTTTTCATAACATTTCATTATATTTTCAGGGGAAATACCAAATTTAGCATTAGGTCCTCCTAATATATTAGATTCTGATTCTCCATTTGTTTTCCCAATTCCAGGATTTAATCTAAAAAATATCTTTTTAGGATAATCATTATTTATATTATATAATTTATCTATCAAACTATATTCATCAAGATTTATTATTACGCCCATTTCTAATGCTAATCTTAAATCTTCTTCTGATGTATAATTTGATGTAAAAATTATGTTATTTGTTTCAACTTCAAGCATCTTTGCAATTTTTAATTCAGAACTAGATGAGCAATCTAAACCACAACCTTCATCTAACAATATCTTCAAAATATACGGATTCGGTAAAGCTTTCACCGCAAAAAATTGCTTAAAATTAAATTTCTGTTGAAAACAATCTATTAAATCTTTTGTATTTTCTCTTATACCATTTTCATCATATATCTGTAATGGTGTAGAATACTTATTAATTAATAATTTTATATCAATATATTCTGGTAATTTTTTATTCATTTAAATATTTAAATATAAAATCCATTTATATTTAAATGGATATAGAAAAATTAGAACCTCTTAAAACTATTATAAATTTAACAACAGATAAAAAATTAACAGTCTTATTTTTTTTAAATGAATCTTTACAATGTAAAATAAAAGATTATGATCTTGTAGATGATATATTCTATTTAAATGATTATATTTCTGTAATCAAAAAAAATAATCTTGAAAATTATTATAATGGTAAAATTATTTGCGTTAATGATAAAGAAATTACATTAAAAAATAATCAACATAATATAACAATCAATACTGATTTATATTATGTATTCGTAAAAAGAAATTTAACAAAAAAAAATGACAGACAATTTTATAAGTCTCTTCTTGAAAAACTTTAATTCTGTGGTTCTTGTAACAGAGAATAAGAATAAAATAATTCTTATCGCAGATTAACATATATCATTTTTTTATTTACTAAAATATTAAAAATGATTCACCTAAGTTTTTTTTTAAATCAATAAAATCCTCAATTCCACCCTTCCCAATATTAATATATAAATTATTTTTAAATATTTAACTTAAATAAATTTTATTAAAACTATTTATTCTTTTCCGACAAATAAAACAATTCGAATCACGACAACTACCCTCATATTGTAAAAGTCTTTCTTTACAATCTTTACAACAACAATGACCACAAGGTTCAATATATAATTCTATTTTATTTGTTAAACAAAGTGGGCAAGTATTACTTACATTTAGATTATTTAATGATTTTATAATATCAAAATACTTATTTATTTCAAAACGTTTTTCAGAATATAATTTTTTAGTTTCCTCAAATGTACTATTCTTTTCAATTTTATTCGTTAATTCATTTATTTTATTTAAAATTTCTTTACAAATTTCATCTTCTTTCAGAGAATTATCTAATTTATTTATGAATTCTATCATTGTTTCTAAATTCTTTATATTTTCTTTAACCGATTTAATTTCATTTTGCATAGTATTCTCTATTTCAATAAATTCATCTTGTAATTTCTCATAACCTTCTTTAAACTTATTCAAAACACCGTTAAATTCATCTAATAAAGGATTTTCTTTTTTTTCTAATTCTTCAATTGAATAATCATCCATCTCATGTAATTCTTTTAATAACCTATCTTTTAATACAACTGCTTTTTCAGAATTTTTATTATTTTTTACTCTATTCTCAACTAAATAATAAAAATTATCTGTTGTATTATCCATACCTGGTAAAACACTTGTATAATTAATAGGTATATTTGTATTATAATCATGGTTTATTTCATGAATTATAGGCCTATCCTGTAATATAATATCAGAATCAATATATTCCATTTTATATTATTATTAATATAAAGTTTTTAAATATCAAAAATATCCATAATCTTAAATTTAATTTTAGAATTAATTTTATTATTTTTTATTTCATTCAATTTCCCTGAATAAAGTTTTATTATGTCTTTATTTATCTTAAAAATATTCAATAAGCATGTTAGCATTTTATAAACATACTCTAGATTATCATAATCTATATCATTTAATAATTCGTTAATTATTTTTTCTGAATTACAAATAATACTATTATCTTTTTCTAAATACGAGATTAAAATAGTTAATCCACTTAATTTATCAAGATTATTATTTTTCTTACATAAATCTTCATAAGTATCTCCTTCAATTTTTTCATTTATCAATGATTTATATTTCTTATTCAATTCTTTATTAAGTATATCATTTATATTAAAAGATACCTTAATCTTATTAATAAATTGAACATATAATTCAATATAAATATGATGCAATAAACTCTTTTCAATGATATTTTCTAAAATATAAGATAATGTATGTTTTTTTATCAATGGTTGAATTTCACTACAAATTTTATCATAATTATCAAATGTAATTTTGTTTAGTAAACTATTTATATTTTTTATTGTTAGAGTATCATCATTTTCATTTCTTCTAAATCTTTTATTTCTTTGAATACCCATTTTATAATACTTTTTGTTAGTTTCAATGTTATTTAAAAAATCTATTAAAAATTTCTTTCTATCATTACTATAGTTTTCTTCAAAACAATTTAAAAACTCTTTTGAAGAAATTATTTTTTCAATGGCTTCTTCCGAATATTTTAAAACCATTATTATTATTAAATATTTTATTTATCTTTAATATATTTTCTTACTCGGATAATTTATTAACCAAAATAAATCATAGAATATAATCAATATACCTAATAATATTATTAATTTATCTTTGAAATTAATGCCTTTTAAAATTAATATTGGTCCTAAAACAAATACTGCAAATATTCTACCAGGTTGATCTGTTATTACCATTATTATTATTTAATATTTTCTTTATAATAATATTTTTATTAGAATCTAATTTTAAATTTAATGATTTTTTATATAAAAAAGTATCTTTTGGATAAGAATTATTTCCATGACATAAACAATACATTAAACCTTCTATATTTATATTATATACAAATTCTTCATAACCATCTATTAATTTTGAGCCTTCTGAATTATTAGTATTCTTAAAACCTCCAGTTTTTAACCAATGGGATTTTTTATAACACATAGTAGCTTCATGTATTTGTCTTTTTTTCATACAAAATATTCTTGTGAATTTATTATATTTAGGAAAATAAAATATCATTTGATTTGAACCAACTAAATTATAATCTTTTACGACTAAGAATAATATACTTTTAAGAATATAATTATTTAAATAAATATCGTCGTCGTCCATATTTATACAATAATCATATGATGAATATTTTACTAGATAATTTCTTTTTTCTCCTATTTTCAATTTATTTTTCGGATATAATTTAATATATTTTAGTTTTATTGGAAATATTTTATTTCTTATTTTATTTTCATCTTTTATTAATTTTTCTTCACCATCATCAATAATCACCCATTCTAATTTATTTTTAGGATAAGTTTGTGATATAATATTATCTAATATTAGTTCAATAAATTTATTTCTATTATAGGTTGGCATTAAAATAGAAACATTTGGTAAAATATTCATAAAAGTATATTTATTTATTTAATCTTTTTTATACTTACTTAATTCTTTCTTTAATTTTTCATTTTCTTTTTTTAATTTTTCATTTTCTTGATTCAACTCAATACATTTTTTCCTATATTTTTTTACTGCATTATCAAAATTTAAATCTATTTTATTGTTTTTTTCTCCACCCCCAACCATTTCTGTTTTTACATTAAATTTATATAATTCTAATTCTTTACTCATTATTATTTAAATATATTTATTTTATTTATAATAAACCATGGAAAATTATGAAAGGATATTTGTGGCTTCATCAAAATTATTCTCAGGATTTAAAGTCTCTATTAATATTACTATGGTTGATAATCTGGAAGATATAATAAGAATATTTGTTAATAATCTTAGAGAAAATTTAAAAAAAAATAACTTTGAAAACCTTTTAGATGAACTAAAAAAAAGTAAATTTCACATTCACACCATAACAATGGAAGACATTCTTATTTCAAGTATTAATGATACATTTTACGTATGTGATCACAGTTAATATAATTTTTCATTTTATCATAAAGTTCATCAATAGAAAATCTCTTTTGAGGATTCGTATGAAAACATTTCTTTATAATTTGGTATAGTTCATTGTCATATTCTACATATGTTTCCAGTACTTCCATAATAGATTTGCGATACTTTTGATAATTATAATAATCTGTATCCCATAAATCATCACNGTAAACCAATTCTAACAGAATCACTCCTAATGAATATATATCTGATCTCAAACTTAATTCTTTTTTGTGCTGCTCAATCGAGCAATAACCATATGTACCAAAACAATATGGTATGTATATAGTTTTCCCTTCTTGAACTTTTGTTACACAATTAAAGTCAATCAGTTTAACATATTTTTTTTTTGTTTTTGTATCAAAATAGTAAACAAGATTTTCAGGTTTTAAATCTGAATGACAATATTCTTTTTTATGTAGTTCTTTCACCGCCAATACAATCGATAAAAATATCTTCATTTTCTCATAAATTGTTAAATCTTCATCCCAAAGATAATTTTGAAGACAACCTTTGTTTTTAATTAATTCCATACAAATATAAATTTCTTTAGTATTTTCATTGTAAGAAATTCCATATATTTTCATGATTCTTTTAGTATCAAATTTATTACATGTTTTTATTTCATATAGAATATCATCAATATATACTTTTCTATCATATTTTGTATATACTCTATGAGAACTAACTTTTTTGAAAGCATATCTTTTATTTTCAAATAAACCTTCATACACAGTTCCATTTGCTCCGGCACCAAGTTTTTCTTTAAATTTAATTTCGTCAAATGGGTAAACCTTGAGACCTTGATTTCGGATAGAATTGAAAAAGTTTTCCATTTTTAAAAAAAAGTTATTATAATTCAAATTTTATTAAGACATTATTTAAGTATTTATGCTAGCGCTACTGCTTTGTCATTATATTCCTTCTTCTCTTCATCGCTCAACGCCTTCCACAACGGTCCTGCAATAGATGGTGGAGTCTTTCTTTCACCAGTAGCCTTCAAAATTTCTGCGATCTTTTCATTCAACAATCCCTTGTTCTCAGAAATGAAAATGTTGTATCCGGACTTCTTGCGAGGCTTCTTTACCTTATTTTCATTCTTAGCAGATGTCTTTGGGACATCAGGGGGGTTACCCCCATCTTCAACATTACCCATCAACAACTTTACACAATCTTGGATAGAGAAGTCCTCCCCGACCTTCTTCCCCACAAATTCATTGAAAATTACTCCAACGACAGTTTCCATAAAGACCTTTGTTGCTTTCTTAGTTTCAATAGACATATTAGTTTTTAAGTTAGTGTAATACTTTTTTTCAAATTTTTGTAAGAAACTTTTTGAATTGTAAGTATTGTTCTTTCCATCTATATAAATTGTCATATCACCATTCTTAACACATCTTAGTTCAACACTTTCTTGATTGTCAAGAATTTCTAGATTGTCAAGATTTTCTTCCATTTCTCTTTCAGTATAGGTATCCATAGTTTTGTTTGGAATCACAGACGGTTTCAAATTTAAAAATTTGTAAGTAATGCGTTAGCACTTTAAAATAACTGCTCTTAAAATTAATACAGCGCTTTTAAAATTAATACTGCTCTTTTTGTTTATACTGCTCTTTTTGTTTATAATGCTCTTTTTGTTTATAATGCTCTTTTTGTTTTCACATCTTACAACCATGACAAATTTGAAAAATCCTTTATAAACTTTATAAAACATACAACCGTCTTACGTTCTTAAACGCAAACGACAAACTCTCTTTACGAAAAACACCCTCGTAAAACAACACACTCATATGGCATCTATCACTGTTGCACAGCAGGTCGCCGCTGCTTCCCAGGTGCTTCTTTCACACGGTTTTGAAAACGTCGACGTTGAAACCGCTACTGCTATTCTCAATGCTGCAAAGTCTCGCATCAAGACTCACGGCAAGAAAAACACAAACTCTCCGCTGAAGAAGTCCTCTGAACGCGCCGATGCCCCCTTTAACCCTAAATGTTGCTCTGCTAGACTATTTGTTCTCAAATGTCACCCTTGCGAACAGGGCGGAAAACCTAAACCTCTTTATGGGGATTCTCAAGGCATCATAGAAAAGGTGGATCTCGATGACGGCAACACCACCAAGACACACGTTGGACTACTAAATGTTCAGTGCTCAGGCACTAAACTTAATGAGGATGGACTATGCTCTCAACACGCGGATACCTCTCGGTTCTCCAATTCCCGCCGCTGCCACAAAACCGGAGAGCTTTACCTCGGTCACTACAATGAAGTTAAGTCTAAAAACCCTGTCCGATACGGTGATTCAGGTAACATTCACAAGTATGTGTGGGATGAAGATGTCTCTGAAGAAATGCAACAATATAAGTCTTCTCCCACAAGGAAATCACGCTCACCGCAAAAGCAATCTACCGAAAAATATGATGACTTCAATTGGAATGTTGCTCTTAGCAGCGGAGATATCAATGGATACAAGTTGCCACGCCTTAAGTTGTATCTCAAAAAGCATTCTATGCCCGAAAGAGACGATGACGGCAAGATGCTCAAGAAGAATGATGTCATGGAATCTATTATTCAACACATTAAGGCAAAATTTCTACCACAAGATGATGATGAACAGCATGAAGAGCAAGAACAGCAAGAAGAGCAAGAACGCAAGAACAGCAAGAAGACCCCACCCCTCTCGAAAATGTTGCCCAACAACAAGCTGCTGACGACCTCGATGAACCTAACCCAGGTCAGTCACCAAAGTCTCTCCCGCCGATACCGAATGCCCCACAAGAAAACAAGGACGATGAAGAAGATGACGATGATGAAATGACTGAACAAGAAAACGAGGAAAGTACGTTCACTACACCTGATGGCGTCACTTATGATTTGGAAGACAATGAACTTTATGATCCGGATACCGGAGAGTTCATGGCAAATCTCGTTGATGGGAAGGTCGAGTGGCGCAAGAGTTCCATGCACATACACGCACAAAATATTGTCAAGAAAATGCAGGAAAATATGTAAGTTTGTAATAATATTTAATAATTAAGTTAATAAAAAACTTTTTTTTTACACAAAATTACTTGAATTCGTTTAATTTTTCCGATAGTTACTGGTTACCGCACTTTTTTCGTAAGTTTTTTTTCACGTTAGCACCATAAGAAGACCATAAAAACTATCGGAAAAATTAAAAAATACATATAGAGCAGAATCGCCCTGTCAAGAAAAAAATCTACATTAATTTAAGATT
>JGI20154J14316_10004765_pt1 | contig 10291 bp, 8 predicted proteins | sample COG_04_FD_14316 | JGI IMG/M metagenome (IMG submission 14316) | reverse complement strand
GTAGAATTGGCGCAAATAGGCAGGCTCTGTGTTCCGCGGCGTATAGCTTGCTGTTGTCATCAGCACCATTTCAACCTGTAACGGAGACGAGCCAAACAACCGTGCAAACTGAATTTCAGTATCAATCTTTTTAGGCATCAGATTAAGAAGCAGTAAACGCAACGGTCTGATATCCTGATGCGCTGCAATATTATCCGTGATGAGATCAACGCCCTCACCTTGCAAATCGCGCAAAGCAGGCAGATTATCTGGAACCTTAATCGGCATTATGGCCTCGCTCTAAGACGTTACGTAAGACAAAAGAAGAGTTGTTGTGGTAGCCCTATCCAGAGCCATAATCAAACAAATCTTACCAACGGAACGGCCGGCGCCCCATCATCCCAGTCGCACGACTGACAACAGACGCAAGTCCTGTTACAAAGACCTGCGCTGGCTTTGCCATTTTAGGAATTCGCGATACATCTTTTAGCCGCCGATCAAGAAAGGCCTCCGTTTTAGCAAGGTCATCGGTATCATCGGCCAGAAAAGCAAGCATTGTTGCGCTGTAAACAGCAGCAAGCGTGGCACGTTTCGTATAAAAATTATAATCAGTTGTTGTATCACCGGCAGCGCGCCAGATAGCATCAACTGTCCGATATAGCATTTTTGTTGCGAGGGCAGCATGCTGAGGCTGTGCAAGAAACCCAAGCGAACGGCGCACGGTCTCACTATGCCCACGCGCTTGATGCAGCCGAAGCAAAATCAGGGTGCGTACTTTAAGGTGGGTTGGTGCCGGCACTTGGTCCATTTCATGGTAGGCTGATACCATCTTATCATCTGCCAGTGCGCCATATAATTCGACAACCTCATCAAGCCCGCCGGGGAAGTAATCGTGCCATTGCGTGTCTGACAGGCCGCACTCAGCTGCTGCTAATGACAATGTTTCATGAGACCATCCGTCAAACGGCACATGGGCAATGGCAGCTGTTACAAGCTGGGCGCGCATATCAGAATCAGTTGGTGTCATGTTGGTCTACCTTTTACTGTTGTATTGCTCTTATCCTAGCAGGGTAATGTTACCAGTAACGGCATGAGACAAGGCTTGCTCTATGATATAGGAAGTAGGGCATAAAATAAAACCCGTTCCGANAAGACAGTTGTTTGCAAATCTAAATTCTCTATGCTATATACGGTTCCCCAAGGGTTAAAATACATAAAGTTCGATATTTAGCGCTAGCCAGCGCTTAGCTTTTAAAGAAAGGGACATGCTGAAGTGTATATCGCTGTTCGTGAAAATAACGTTGATCAGGCTCTTAGAGTTCTGAAGAAAAAGATGCAGCGCGAAGGCCTGTTTCGTGAGATGAAAAACCGTCGGGCGTTTGAAAAGCCATCCGAGCGCCGTGCCCGCGAAGCCGCTGAATCTACACGTCGTGTTCGTAAATTGATGCGTAAGCGCATGGAGCGTGAGGGTTACTAGATAACCCTTACATCAAGCCTATTGTTAGTAAAAATACCTAAAGCCGCCCCATTACGAGGCGGCTTTTGTGTTTTGCGGCGTCTGATCTGCTGCTAAAACATGCCAGCAGACAGATTTTTTTGGTGACCTCGGCGGGACTCGAACCTGCTACCTACAGATTAGGAATCTGTCGCTCTATCCTGATGAGCTACGAGGCCGTTAAGCCGTTTCTACCTTCATTCACGCTACTTTTCCAGTCTAACGCTTATAGCTATCTTCGTAGCGGATAATATCATCCTCGCCAAGATAGCTTCCAGTCTGTACTTCGATAATGGTCAACGGCTTATCTGTATGATTGGATAAACGGTGTTTTTGGCCGACTTCGATATAGGTCGACTGATTTACCTCTAGCGTAAATTCCTTATCTTCAATCTGAATCGTTGCATGCCCATCGGTTACAACCCAATGCTCCGAGCGATGTTTGTGGCTTTGCAAAGAGAGCCGTCCACCAGGATAAACATGTAATCGTTTCACCTGATAGCCTTGTGCTATTACAAGGCTCTCAAACCAGCCCCACGGACGCCAGTCTCGCGCATGCTGTTCAGCCTGTGATATCTGTTCTATTTTCAACAGCTCCACAGCTTTTTTCACAGACTGAGTTTTCGATAAGTCAGCAACCAGCACAGCATCAGACATCGCAACAGCCACAATATTACTGACGCCCGCAGCAACAAGTGCCTGCCCCTCTACAGCAGACCATAGCAAACTATTTTCTGTATCTATTTGAACAGTATTGCCTTTGATGAGGTTGCCTGATGCATCCACATCATCCACTCCATGGGCTAATTGATGTTTCACAGCCTGCCAGTCACCTAGATCAAGCCAGCTACCTGCGAATTTCACAACCAGAATATTATCAGCTTTCTCCATCAGAGCATAGTCAACTGAGTCAGCTATAATAGCCGACCAACTTGTCGCCTCAAGGCGCAGAAAATCCAAATCACCTGTCATTCCTGCAACAGCTTTTTCAACCATCTGCATCATGTCAGGAACAAGCAGCAGGCCCGCATCAAGAAAGGTCTGGCTGGCTGCCATGAAAATCCCTGCATTCCAGAGATAACGGCCACTATTCAGCATAGCCTGTGCGCGTTCTAAATCTGGCTTTTCATGGAAGGCCCGCACAGGTATCGCAAAATCACTATCTGAGCTCTCCTCATATTCAATATAGCCATATCCCACTTCGGGCCGGTCTGGGTGAATGCCAAAGGTCAGGATATTCCCGCCACTTGCTGGCATGATGCTGGCCTCAATCATCTTTGTGAAGGCTGCCTCATCGGGAATCGCATGGTCAGATGACATCACGACCATGAGAGCGTCACTATCATGATCCTGCAGATAGCGTGCTGCTGCAAGAATTGCTGGGGCTGTGTTTTTGCCCTCTGGCTCAAGCAGAATAGCCGTTGGCTTAATGCCTAATTCGGCAAGTTGCTGCGCTGCAATAAAACGATAATCAGAGGATGTAATAATAATAGGTGGCGCAAAGTTAGCCCCGGTGCAGCGCCCACATGCTTGCTGAAACAAGGTTTGCTCACCGACCAGTTGCACAAACTGCTTTGGCATAGATTTTCGGGATACAGGCCAAAGACGAGTTCCTGACCCTCCACATAAAATAATTGGATAAATGAGAGCCATTATGGATATCTTTCTAGCAGTCGTTACCTATCAATAAAACATGAGAATTCATACCAAGTGACTGGCACTAATGATCAAGAACACGATTTAAGAATAAGCAGATACTGGCGGAAAATCAATGCTATCGCCTGCTCTAATGAGCAATGTTCATCAAGAGTTCAAGATGTTGTCTGGCAGGCCAGCTGTGCGGCATAGCTCTGCCTGACGCTGCTTTAATAATGATGTATCAAAATCATCTATAAGGTCGTGAAACAGCCGGTGCCAGTTTACTTCTGCTCCTAGATGCATAAACACAGACCCTAATCCAACCGCCGCTCTATCCATAAGAACAAATTCGCGCGGTGGTTTGATACCACCAATGCGTTTGAGTTCCTGATGAACTTTCTCAGCTAACTCTCTTCCCGCCGAGCCATTGCGAACCTGCTGGATGGGCCGAACCTCATCTGAGAGAAGCGGTGCGTAAATAAATTCTGCCCAGATATTGAGAATAGAAATCGCCTCTTCATCAAGGCCATGAAAGCCCCATTGCTCATAGGCTTTACGGGCTAAGTCCGTGTTTCCATCACGCAATGCTTTATAAAGGTCGATAACACCACCCACAAATTCAGGCCTGAAAATCCGAATAGACCCAAAATCCATCAGATTAATATTGAGCTCGCTATCAATCGAATAATTTCCAAGATGAGGATCGCCGTGGATAACGCCATAATAGTAAAACGGGACATACCAGGCCCGGAACATATTCATGGCGACTTGATTACGATCTTCCTGAGAGGGGTTTGTGGCAAGCCATGCCATCAGCTTCTGGCCTTCAAGCCATGTCATGGTAAGGGCGCGCGGCGATGAAAGCTCTGTTACAACTTCTGGCAAACGGACATTATCTTCACGTTCAAGCATTAAACGATAAAGCTGCAAATTGGCAGCTTCGCGGCCGTAATCAAGTTCTTCGCGTAAACGGTCAGACAATTCAGTATGGATATCAGCTGTCGAAATTGCATTGTCAAACCGCTCATAAAGCTGAAAGACAAGCTTTAGCTGGCGTAAATCTGCATCAATAGCTGATGCCATGTCAGGGTATTGAAGCTTTACAGCAAGCGCACGGCCATCATGTGCAGTTGCCTTATGCACCTGCCCTAAAGAGGCGGCTGAGATAGCCTGCCGCTCGAATATCTTGAATTTTGACTGCCAGTCAGCGCCAATTTCTGCAGACATGCGGCGTTTTACAAACAGCCATCCCATGGAGGGCGCATCAGCCTGCAATGCAGCAAGTTCTTCGGCATATTCAGGCGGCAGCGCATCTGGGATGGTTGATAGAATCTGAGCCACTTTCATTAATGGCCCTTTCAGCCCGCCAAGAGCCTCTCTTAATTGAACAGCATGTTTAGATCGGTCAATTTCCATACCAAGGTAGCGCTCACTTGCTAGACGGGCGGCAAGACCTGACATCGTAGTGGTCACACGTGCATATCGCTTAAGGCGTCCCCCTACTCCCGATTTATTATTATAATCAGCCATCGACCCATACCCTTTCAGAACGGCAACACCGCCATAATGCTCACCGTAGTGATATAGTCTGCGAAAAGAAAATGGCGACAGAAAAAACAAATTTTCTTCTGCGTGAATAAACTTAAAGGCTCTTTCTATTCGTAAATAGCACAAAGCCTTCTTTATAAAGGTTTTGTGGTGACAGCAAGAGCTTAAAAATTGTAGTCTGTTCCGACTATATTAAGCATTTCGTTAATTCATGGTTTTTCAAGGAGGATGGTGTGAAAATTGGCGCCCCTGTAGAAAGTGCAGCTGATGAAGCGCGTGTCGCGCTGACCCCGGATAGTGCACGACAACTCGCAAAGCTCGGTCATAGTTGCATCATTCAGAAAGGCGCCGGAAAGGCCGCTGGTTTCTCGGATGATACATATAAAGAAGCCGGTGTTGAAATTGCGGCAACCGCCGCTGCGCTTTTCAAAGCTGCAGATGTNATTATCAAGGTTCAGCGCCCGAACGATGCCGAACTTAAACGGTTATCAGCCGATAAAACGCTGATCAGTTTTTTCTGGCCCGGCCAGAATGAAAAAGCCCTAAAAGCTGTGGCTTCTACTGGTGCGAGCGCTATTGCAATGGATATGGTGCCACGTATTAGTCGGGCGCAGAAAATGGATGCGCTGTCATCGATGGCTAATATCGCCGGATATCGTGCTGTTATCGAAGCCAGTAATAATTTTGGCCGATTTTTCACAGGTCAGATTACGGCAGCTGGTAAAGTGCCGCCTGCCAAGGTTTTGGTTATCGGGGCAGGCGTTGCTGGCCTTGCTGCAATCGGGACAGCACAATCACTTGGCGCAATTGTGCGGGCCTTTGATGTTAGGCCTGAAGTAGCAGAACAGATTGAATCAATGGGCGCAGAATTCCTGATGCTCGAATTTGACGAAGATGGTTCTGGTGATGGTGGGTATGCAAAGCCAGCCTCGCCTGAATTCATTGAAAAAGAAATGGCGCTGTTCAGAGAGCAAGCGCCTGAAATTGACATTGTCATCACAACAGCCCTTATCCCGGGACGGCCTGCTCCTAAATTATGGCCTGCTGAGATGGTCAAGTTGATGAAGCCTGGTTCTGTCATTATTGACCTTGCAGCAGAACAGGGCGGAAACTGCGACCTGACTGTTGCTCATAAAATTATTGAGACAGATAATGGGGTAAAGATTGTTGGCTATACAGACTTCCCAAGCCGCATGTCTGCCCAGAGCTCAACGCTCTACGCAACCAATATCCGTCACATGCTTGATGATCTGACACCTGAAAAAGATGGTGTTTTGAATGTTAATATGGATGATGATGTTATCCGCGGCGCAACAATCGCGCATCAGGGTGATGTTACGTTTCCGCCGCCACCTCCCAAGATTCAGGCGATTGGAAAACAGGCATCAGCCCCTACAGCACCTGAGCCAACAGCACAGGAAAAGGCAGCTGCAGCCTTAGCAGCTGAGCGGGCGTCTGGTCGCAGACAGGTTGGGTTACTTGTTGCTGGCGGACTTTTCATGGCCTTGCTTGGCGGTTATGCGCCAGCCGCTTTCATGCAGCATTTGATTGTGTTTGCGCTATCCTGTTTCGTTGGTTTTCAGGTTATCTGGAATGTGAGCCATGCCCTTCATACACCGTTGATGGCAATTACGAACGCTATCTCCGGCATTATAATTATTGGTGCGCTTCTGCAAATTGATTCACCCACCGGGATAGTTGGCATTCTGGCGGCTGTTTCGGTGCTGATTGCAACAATCAATATTGTTGGCGGCTTTATGGTGACACGCCGCATGCTGGCAATGTTCCAGAAGAGCTAGGGAGTAGATAAAATGAGCGTGAATTTTGTAACAGCGATTTATATCGCATCGAGCGTTCTGTTTATTCTGGCCCTTGGCGGCCTGTCTAATCAGGAAAAAGCAAAACGTGCCGTCTGGTATGGCATCATCGGGATGGCACTTGCGATTGCAGGAACAATATTAGGCCCGAACGTGACCATCTCTACATGGCTTCTGCCAATGCTTGGTATCGGCGCGATTATTGGCGCCATTGTTGCCATGCGGGTTGAAATGACAGGCATGCCGCAACTCGTCGCCGCCTTGCATTCCTTTGTCGGCCTTGCTGCCGTCTTCATTGGTCTCAATTCTGACATGGACCCGCCGGCTGGCTTAATGGGTGCTGAACTTATCATTCATGAAGTTGAGATTTTCGTCGGTGTGTTTATTGGTGCAATAACCTTTACAGGCTCTGTGATTGCCTATGGTAAGCTGTCAGGCATTCTGAATGGCAAGCCTCTTACCTTGCCAGGACGTCATGCGTTGAACCTTATCATGGTGCTTGCCTGTATCGGTCTTGGGGCAATGTATGTTAATCATGCTGGACCGTGGACATTATGGGCGATGACAGCCATTGCCTTTATCTTTGGCGCCCATTTAGTGCTGGCAATTGGCGGCGCTGACATGCCGGTTGTTGTCTCGATGTTGAACTCATATTCAGGCTGGGCAGCTGCAGCAACAGGCTTCCTGCTTGGTAATGATTTGCTGATTGTAACAGGCGCTCTTGTTGGTGCGTCCGGCGCTATCCTATCCTATATTATGTGCCGCGCTATGAACCGGAATTTCCTATCGGTTATTCTTGGGGGGTGGGGCACAAGCACCGGACCACAAATGGAAGTTGAAGGCGAAATGATTGCAACCGATGTTGCGTCTGTTGCGTCTGATATTTCAGAAGCAAGTTCGGTTATCATTGTGCCGGGTTATGGCATGGCGGTAGCGCAAGCCCAGTCAGCTGTGTCTGAGCTTACACGCCGTCTTCGGGATCGTGGTAAATCGGTTCGTTTTGCCATTCATCCTGTTGCCGGACGCCTGCCGGGACATATGAACGTCCTGCTAGCAGAAGCAAAAGTGCCTTATGATATTGTTCTAGAAATGGATGAAATCAACGAAGATTTCAATGATACAGATATCGTCATTATTCTGGGTGCTAACGATATTGTGAACCCTGCTGCACAAGAAGACCCTAATAGCCCGATTGCCGGCATGCCAGTGCTTGAAGTCTGGAAGGCCCGTCAGGTTATTATTTCTAAACGTGGACAGGGTCGCGGATATTCAGGTATCGAAAACCCGCTCTTCTTCAAGGATAATTCGCGGATGCTTTATGGCGATGCTAAATCGTCACTCGACCAAATACTTGCCGAAATTGGCAGCTAGCCGCCTGAACTTAACGATAACAAAAAAGCCCTCAGAGTTCTCTGAGGGCTTTTTTAGTGCGTTACTGCCTTATCTCTCTTTCGATGTCGTCCCATCAGATGCAACTAGGTTGCGGGTTGCCAGCGCAAGGGCAATCGCACTCCACATGAAGATATTATTCCACTGGCCAAAGAAGTCAGCTGTTGTTTGAATGGGGAAAAATAAACCTAGTGGCACGATAAAGGCTGTTGCTGCAAGAACGTTAGCGCGCCCACGCATCCCCGTTACAAAGCAAAACCAGATAATAGATATAATCATGATAGACCCAAAAATTAGGCCAATAATGCCGGTCTCACCCAGCATCTGAAGGTAATAATTATGCGGGTGGGTATTACAATCCACTTCTGGGACATGCTGGGTTAATTCATCACATAAAATACGATAATTCGCTGTCCCAATTCCGAGAATCGGTGCCTCTTCATAGACCACCACAGCCCCATACATCACCCTATAATAAGGGCTTCCTGCATCAACAGGCATTTGATTCATAAACTGTTGGGTAAAACGGTTCCCCGTATCTGGCGTTACGGTAAAGACTGTGGCAATAGCAAGAATTTCAATAAGAATAAGAGCGCCATACCGATAAAGGCTAGGACGCCATATCAGGCCCGCTAACATCCCGCCACAGGCACGCAAGATAAAATTTATCCGCTCGCCTGTAATCACCGAAAGAATAACGGTTATCAGCGAGGCAAGAGATGCCCAGCCTCGCACGGACTTATAAGGCGAGACTGCCAATGCAATCATAACAGCAAAGGCAGGCAACCCAACTTTTGTTAAATAATTTCCCGGCACTAAATCACCATAGGGCCATGATAACCGGCCATTTTGAGGACCTATGATCAAAATTTCAGCTGTTAGAATACCGGTCATAACCATCATACCGATAGCTGTTGACATAAACATGGCATATAAAAGTCGTTTATCCTGCCCAAGCCAATAGACGCTTGCCATGGCAAATAACGGAAACCGTATCCAGATGAAAGCTTCCCCTAATGAATAGGCTGGAATGGCTGAAACAGCGGCTGAAAGAAGGCAGACACCCCAGAAGAGAAAGGCTGCCCGCACCCAAAATGCCCGCAAAAAAAACCCGTCCCGTTTGATGACCGCGCGGACAACAAAGGCAAGCGCTAATATAGTTAGCCAAGCATCAGCAGGGCTTCTCTCAATCAAGAGGATAAACGGGCCAAGTAGCCAGAATATCTGAAACCCTCGCTGCCACCGCGGTGCCTCAGCAAGCGCGACCCTACTGTCATTCACGAGTTTTGATATTATATCGCGAAGTGAAATTTGATGAGAAACTGACATTGCATATTCCATGTTAAACGTTGTCTAGCAGAGCCACCTTTTAGGTTTGTCTGTCCTTTCCCATCATCATAAGAAATTCAGTGAAAGGTTATTTTGCGAGAACTTTTTTAAAATAGGCGATTGTATCAACAAGCCCCTCGGCAAGGCCAATAGATGGTTGCCAGCCAAGCTCAGACTGCGCCAAACTAATATCAGGCTTTCGCTGTTTAGGGTCATCTTGTGGTAACGCCAGATGGACTAGCTTAGAGCGACCACCAACCTGCTTCAAAACCTCTTCGGCGAGCTCTAGCATGGTGAATTCTTTTGGATTGCCGATATTAACCGGTCCGGTAAATCCGTCCCTACTATTCATCATACCCATCATGCCAGACAGCAAATCATCGACATAACAAAAAGACCGTGTCTGCATGCCATCACCATAAATTGTGATATCATCACCCTTGAGCGCCTGAACAATGAAATTGGAGACAACGCGCCCATCATCAGGATTCATGTTCGGGCCATAAGTATTAAAAATTCGCACGACTTTTATATCTACATTATGCTGTCTATGATAGTCGAAGAACAGCGTTTCAGCGCACCGCTTGCCTTCATCATAACAGGCACGTACGCCAATAGGGTTTACCCGCCCCAAATAGTCTTCGGTTTGTGGATGCACCTCTGGGTCGCCATAGACTTCGCTTGTAGAGGCCTGAAGAATTCGTGCATTCACGCGCTTTGCCAATCCAAGCATATTGATTGCACCATGAACCGAAGTCTTTGTTGTTTGCACAGGGTCATATTGGTAATGAATAGGGCTGGCTGGACAGGCTAGGTTATATATTTGGTCAACTTCAAGATATAACGGGAATGTAACATCATGCCGTATCACCTCAAAATTCGGGTGAGCGGTCAAATCAGAAATATTTTGCTTGCTGCCTGTAAAATAATTATCCACGCAAAGCACGTCATTATTGTCCTGCAGCAGGAGCCGACATAAATGAGAGCCAAGGAACCCCGCTCCTCCCGTTACCAAAATTCTCTGCGTCACGACAAGCCCTAACTTTATCTAAGATTATTGGATGAATAGGGTTTCAAAATATGCATTACCACACCT
>JGI20154J14316_10004762_pt1 | contig 10295 bp, 10 predicted proteins | sample COG_04_FD_14316 | JGI IMG/M metagenome (IMG submission 14316) | reverse complement strand
CCCTGTAAAACCAACTGGCTTCCCTTCTTGGGGCAAGGGTTTTACTTTTATGGTACGCTTTCCTGCTGTAATGACTTTCGGAACTTGTCGATTGACTAGATTTCCCCAGATGTCTCTTCGGTTAGATGGTACTTGAACTGTAGTGTTAAGCGTCAAAGGCTCCAAAATCAACTCCCCTGTTTTTTGTGGATAAAGAACGGCTTTTCGCCAAGTAACGTAGTTGTAAGTCGCACCCTTGTATGTCCCTTGCTTCATCTCCAATTTCTTGATTGGAATCAAATGGCTCCAAAAATCAGCATAACCTGGACTTTCTAATTCATTTACATTGGAAATTCCAATTTCCGAAGTGTAATATAATTTATAAACTACAGTAAAAGCCTCGTTCAAATAGGGGTTTCCATTCGAAACTTCAGCAACCAAATGCACATTTTGATCAGCGATATAATCTGCATTTCCTGCTTGGTTTGGGGTTTTTACAGCTTCCGTAACTTCTACCGATACGGGAGATGTTTTATAAATCGCTCCATCAATTTTGACCGTTGCTTGTCCAATGCTGAGTTTTCCTTTTCTGGTAGGATTAAGGAAGTAGGTAAACGATCTTGAAAAAGAACGTTTACCATTGATCCAGCTGTTACTAGTCGATTGGTTGGGACCCCCAACCACACGAAAACCTTCGAATTGGGGTGGCGTAAAATTATCGCCATTCTTATTCATTTCAAAGCTAACCTTCAATCGCTCATTAATACCCAAACGGTTCTTACTCACCTTTGTTTGAAAGGTAACCTGAGCTCCTAATTGGAATCCTACGGTCAATAGGAAGGTCGCTAAAAGTATTTTTTTTAACATAAAAACTTACCAGTCTTTTTTAGTTTTAACAGGAGTACCTTTTACTTTTTGAGCATTTACTTTTTCCTGTACTCCTTTTTCTTGATTGTTCATTGCCTCTAAGAGGCTCTTAACTTGTTCGGGGGATATTTGTCCTGGTTTGGGTTGTGGTGGGGGTTGCTTCTTTTCATCTCCTTCTCCCTCTTTTTCAGGATTCTTGGGCTTATCCTCCTCCGGCTTTTCCTTGGAGTCGTCTTCAGGCTCACCGTCTTCTCCTTCTTTTTTGTCTTTGTCTTCTCCTTCGTCTTTAGGGTCTTCTTGGTCTCCTTTTTCGTCTTTCTTTTCTTGATCTCCTTCTTTATCCTGATCTTCCTTATCCTGATCCTGATCTTGGTTGTCTTGATTTTGCTCGTCTTGCTGATCCTGTTGTTGCTCCTTTTCTAAAAGCTCCTTTGCAAGCGCGTAATTGTATCGGGTTTCTTCGTCTGTAGGATTATTTCGCAATCCATTTTTAAAAGCTGCGACTGCCTGAGCATAATCTTTTTGCTGCATATACACATTCCCTAAGTTATGAAAAGCTGCGTGTTTTTCATTTTTAGATGTGGTGTTCTTTTGCGTCTGGAAGAACCGTTGAGAAGCTGCAGAATAATCTTCTATTCTATAGTTTGTATTTCCCAAGTTATGCAGGGCTTCAGATTTTTCGGGAGCCAAAGAAACTGCTTTGCGGTATTGAGCCTCGGCATCAATATACTCGGCCTGCTCGTGGGCTTCATTTCCATCCACAATGAGGTTATTGGCTACTTCGTTTTGACTCCAAGACAAAGCCGAAGTGAATACTAAAAACAAGAAGGAAAGGCCTTTAAAATTCATAGCATTAATCTTTTTTATTCTCATTAAATAAATTCATTCGCAGCACCCATTTGGTTTGGGTTTCGAATAATAATATTTCTATCAAAAGTAACAGAAATCCTGCAATCAAAAAAGGTTGGAATCGGTCTTTGTAACTCACAAACTTTTTTGCTTCAAATTCTTTTTTCTCCATTTGCTTGAGCGTTTCCGAAACAAACTCTAAAACTGCTTGTGTATCATTCCCCTCCGTATAATTTCCGTCGGTTGCATCGGCAATAGAAGTAAGCACCTCGGGGTTGCGTTTGGTCATTACAACTTCTCCGTTTTCATCTTTCTTATACGATTCTACTATTCCGTTGCGCTTGATTGGAATGGGTGCTCCTTTTTCGGTTCCAACACCAAAAGTAAATATTTTAATCCCTAACTCTTTCGCTCGTTCTGCAGCAGCCATAGCATTTTCGGAATGATCTTCTCCATCAGACAAAATAAAAATAACCCGATTGGTTTGATCTTCATCATCAAAATAGGTTGCAGCTAAATCAATTGCGGCATCAATAGCTGTTCCCTGAGAAGAAAGCATGTCGGTATTGAGTGCTTGTAAAAACATTTTGGCAGCACTATAGTCGGTTGTAATGGGCAATTGAGGCACCGCTTGAGCCGCATAAGCGATAATCCCAACCCGATCGCTTGCCAATTGATTCAAGAGCGCAGACACGAGTCGTTTTGCTTTTTCGATACGATTTGGAGCAATGTCTTCTGCCAACATACTCTTCGATACATCAATAGCAAAAACGATATCAACACCTTCTCTTTTTACGGTCTCTAACTGCGTTCCTATTTTAGGGTTTACTAGTGCCAGGATCAAACAACTCACCCCTAGGCTAATCAAAATGAGTTTGAGTAAGGGTTTTAATCGCGAACGTTCTGGACTTAAAACTTCCATTAATCGAGATGAAGCAAATTGTTCTTGTGCTTTTCTTTTCCAGGCAGAAATCCAAAGATAGCCAAGCCACAATACGGGTAGCATTGCAAAAACATAAAAATAAATCGGCGCGTCTAATTGATACATTATTATATAAAACTTCTAAAAATTGTGTTCTTTAAAATCCACTCTGCAAAGAGTAAGCCTAAGGCTATGAGTATGAGTATTCTGTATTTTTCTTGGTAATTATAATACTTAAACTCTTCAACTTCTGTCTTTTCTAACTTATTGATTTCATTGTAAATGTCTTTTAGTTTTTTGGTGTCTGTTGCTCTAAAATACAAACCTCCAGTATCGTCTGCAATCGCCTTCAAAAGTTCTTCATCGATCTCAACTTTGGTTAGCCCATATTGGAATTTTCCGTTAGGTAAAACGCCAATTGGAGCTTTAGCAGTTCCATTGCTTCCTAGACCAATGGTGTAGGTTTTAATTTGAAATTCTACTGCCAACTCTGCTGCAATTTTTGGTTCAATAAAGCCGGAATTGTTGACGCCATCGGTAAGTAAAATAATAACTTTACTTTTAGCTCTACTATCTTTCAATCGGTTTACAGCCGTTGCCAAACCCATTCCAATTGCAGTTCCATCATTGATTACGCCATCATATCGAATACTGCGTAGTGCATTTTTCACGATGCGTTTGTCGCTTGTAATAGGGGTTTTGGTATAACTTTCTCCTGCATAAACGACTAAACCGATCCTATCGTTTTGTCGATCATCGATAAAATCTGCTGCTACTTCTTTCAGTGCATTCAACCTACTGGGTTTTAGGTCCTGCGCCAACATACTCGAAGAGACATCAATGGCCATGACGATGTCTATCCCCTTATTGGTTTTGGTCCGTGAAGAGATATCTACGGTTTGTGGGCGAGCAAGAGCGAGAACAACGAGTGCCAAAGCACAGATTCTAAAGACAAACAATAGCGGCTGAAAACGAGCCAAATTGGAACGTACACCTTCAAAACCTTTGGTCGATGAAATGGTTAGCCGCGCTTGTTGAAACTTGCGCTTGTAAACATACCATAGGATGACCAAGGGCAGGGCTATCAATCCCCACAGATATTCTGGATTCGCTAATTCTATTCCTTCAAACACGCTTATAATTCTTTTAATACTTCTAGTGATTCTATAATTCGAGCTTCGATTTGATCTCCGTATCGATCGTCTTTGGCATACAACATACGCAATTCAACTTGCACTTGTTCAAAGGGCAAAATAATGGATCGCAAACGACAACGCGTACGTTCCTTCCCATCAGAATTTAAAAGGTCGAGTGTTCCAGAAAGCTGAATCACTTCAGAGCCATCCTTTGTTTTAAAGGGGTCCGGATTAATCAACATATTGGTAGCGCCATCTTCTTCTAAACCTGTAATTATTTCATTGATCATTTCCTGAGTTTCTTGCTGCTGTACCTCTTCTGATTTTTCTTTTCCTTGCTCGGGTGGAGCCTGTTGTATAAAGCTCAATTGCACATAAACCGATTGAAGCGGGTCACCCGCAGAAAAAAGTATTGTCCCTTTTGGAGTATCTGCTGCTCGCACCAAAACCTCAGGAGTTGTGAGTAATAAAGCAGGAGTTCCGTATTGACTTTGTATCCATTTATTATTCATCATAACCTTGGTAGGGTATCTTAGAAGAGTGTCTTTTACATTACCAAAACCATAAACATAAACAGCAATACCTCCTGCAATTAGAATCATTCCAACTGTTCCAAGTCCCGCAATCTTGAATTGCTTTTGCCGTTTCTGCTTTTTCAAAATCTTTTGATAAGCTGCAGTAGCTTCAAGTTCTTCTTGCGTAGGTTCTGGAAGAGCTTCTTTTGTTTTAATAACAACATCTTCCACCAAATTACGATCGCTGGTTGCAACTTCAAATTCAGGAGCTGAACGTGCAAATTTCACCAAATCTGCATGTTCTAGAACGCGTTTTAAAGAGCGTAATGTTTCTCCATCTAAATCAAGTTTTCCAGAATCTTTGAGTAACTCTAATTTCTTCAACAATTCTCTTGAAGTACTTTCTAGTGCTGTTATCTTAGCTTCTTCTTCTAGATATCGCCGTACAACATCCGTGAGTTTAGAATAATAGCTCTTATATTCTTCTTGTAATCGAGGGCGCTCTTCTTCAAGTGCTTTGAGTTCTTGTAATGCTCGATCAAATGGGGGGAGTTCTTTTCTGTTCTCAATGATTTTTTTCTGAACCCTAAGCGCTAAAAATACAGCCAAAATGAGGAGGAGCAGTCCAAGGACAGTAAATAAAATCTGTTGGGTTAGTTTTTTATAACCACGCTCAACAGCAACTAAGGGTTTAATGTCAAACAAAGGCTGCTTGAGCGTATCGACTACAACGGTATTTACACGTATCGAAACAGAGTCGGAGATCGCTTCAACGCCATTGATCAGGATTTTCTGTTTTGGAATCCAGTACGAGCCCGAGTCGAATTGAATTAGAGCATATTTTTTGGTGAATAAATAATGTGCTTGAGAACGGAGGGTGTCCAAGGGAAAAGCCTCTAAAAGCTCGAAAGGCGCAAAATTGGGTTGCTCCGCAAATTGAATCTGTGTCAAGCTATCGCCCTTGATTTGATAACTAATATTGATCTGTTCTCCGATTCTGAGCTCGGTAGAGTCAACAGTCACAAGCAATTCCTCATGGGTCTGTGCAATCCCCTTTGTTAAAGAGAAAAAAACGGAGAAACACAATAAAAAAATAATCTGTCGCATCTTTATATTCTAGCTTTAAAATAGCCTAATAATTTTTTAACATAGCTCTCTTCCAAACTACAGTGTAAGGTTCCCGCTCCATTTTTTCTGAATAAGGTTTCGAACGTATCTACGTGTTTTTGATGTGTTTTTTGATATTGATTCCGAACTGCCTTAGAAGCTGTATTGACCCATTGTGTTTTTTGAGTTTCACTATCCAGCATTGGAACAAGTCCTATATTGGGCATCTCAACTTCTCTTTTATCGTAAACTCTAATCCCGGTGAGGTCATGCTTTTTTGCTGCGATTCGCAATGTTTTTTCGTAGGAATCATCCATGAAATCTGAAAGTAAAAAGACAATCGCTTTCTTCTTTAGGATGCCCGATAAGAATTCTAAAGCAATGCGAATATCCGTTTGCTTACTTTTTGGATGAAATTCCAAAAGCTCTCGAATGATACGCAAAACATGGGTTCTCCCTTTTTTGGGGGGAATAAATAATTCTACTTGATCTGAAAACAAAAGTAAGCCAACCTTATCATTATTTTGAAGTGCAGAAAAGGAAAGTGTTGCTGCTATTTCGGTCAATACTTCTCTTTTAAATTGTTGCCCAGATCCAAAAAACTCTGAGCCGCTGACATCGACAACCAACATCAGGGTCAGTTCTCGTTCTTCTTCAAAAACTTTTACAAAAGGCTCGTTGTAACGCGCAGTAACATTCCAATCAATTGCGCGCACATCATCTCCAAATTGATATTGACGCACCTCGCTAAAGGTCATCCCTCTTCCTTTGAAAGTACTGTGATATTCGCCACCAAACACGTGATCGCTTAAGCGACGTGTTTTGATCTCAATCTTCCTTACTTTTTTTAAAAGCTCTTTCGTGTCCATTACTCTAAATGTTCCTTCTTAAAAATGTTTTTAGGACCATTTACGGTACTTCAACCTCATTAATGATCTGACTGATTATATCTTCGGTAGTTACATTTTCAGCTTCCGCTTCGTAGGTAAGACCAATTCGGTGTCGCAGCACATCAAAAACAATTGCTCGAACGTCTTCTGGTATTACATATCCTCTGTGCTTAAGAAAGGCATGACATTTAGCTGCCGTAGCCAAATTGATACTTCCCCTTGGAGATGCTCCAAAGCTAATCAGGGGTTTTATTTTACTGAGACCATAGCGTTCTGGGTATCGGGTAGCAAAAACAAGGTCTAAAATATACTTCTCGATTTTCTCGTCCATATAAACCGAACGCACTGTTTCTTGAGCGGTAACAATTTGTTTGGTCGTAACAACCGCACTTACTTTGGCTTGGATTGCGCTCAAATTAGAGCGAACAATCAGTTGTTCGTCTTCGAGCGTTGGATAGTCAATTACTGTTTTCAACATGAAACGATCGACCTGTGCTTCTGGAAGTGGGTAGGTTCCTTCTTGTTCCACTGGATTTTGTGTTGCCATTACTAAAAAAGGCTGCTTCAATGGAAAGGTGGTATCACCAATCGTTACTTGCTTTTCTTGCATCGCTTCCAACAAAGCCGATTGAACCTTGGCTGGAGCACGATTAATCTCATCTGCCAAAACAAAGTTGGCGAAAATAGGTCCTTTCTTGATAGAGAAATCATTCTCTTTAATATTGTAGATCATGGTTCCAACAACATCTGCTGGAAGTAAATCTGGAGTAAATTGAATACGACTAAAGTCTGCTTTCACAGCCTTGCTCAAGGTGTTAATGGCTAGCGTTTTCGCTAAACCCGGCACCCCTTCCAATAAGATATGTCCACGACCCAAAAGACCGATCAGCAAACGCTCAACCATATGCTTTTGACCAACAATCACCTTGTTTATTTCTAAAGTAAGTAAGTCGATGAAAGCACTCTCTTTTTGAATTTTTTCGTTAATAGCACTAATGTCTACATTGGTATTATTATCCATAAGCTTATATAAATGTTTTAGGAATACAAAAATGGAGAAATTATAACGTATCTCTTGTTAATAATTGGTTAAAAATAGTAAGAAAAAACACTCCCTTGGATTCACTATTAAGCATAAATTTATAAGGAATTTTCTAAATATAAAATCAATGCGTCCATTTTCTAAAATAATTGCAGGAACCATGACCTGGGGAACCTGGGGTAAAAACTTTACATCCTCCGAAATGAGTGCATTAATCGAGGGTGCCTTGTCTCTTGGAATCAGCACATTTGATCATGCCGACATCTATGGGGGGTATACAACCGAAGCCGCATTTGGAGCAGCTTTTAAAGACAGTAAAGTTGATCGTTCCCAGGTTCAATACATAAGTAAATGCGGAATCCAATACCCAAGTGAAGCACGTCCCCTAAACGTAAAACATTATGACTACTCAGCAGAACACATCAGCTGGTCTGTAGAGCAATCCCTTAAAAACCTCAACACCGAATACCTTGACGTTCTTTTACTGCACCGTCCCAGCCCACTTATGGATCCACATGAGATCGCAAAAGCTTTTGAACAGCTCAAAAGCCAGGGGAAAGTAAAAAGTTTTGGGGTCTCCAATTTTACACCAGCACAAATGAGCCTTTTGAGTACGGAAAATTTAATTGAATGGAATCAATTGGAATGTTCTTTAACACAATCGAAAGCCATGTTCGATGGAACAACAAACCATATGATGCAGCATCAGATTGGTACAATGGCTTGGAGTCCTTTGGGCAGTTATTTTAAAGAAGATAACGAACAATCGCAGCGCCTAAGACCAATAGTCCAAAAAATGTGTGCAACATACAATGCAACAGAAGATCAACTATTGTTGGCATGGTTGCATCAGCATCCCGCTCAGATTCGTCCTGTTGTAGGAACAACACAAGAATCAAGACTTAAAAATGCTGTGGACGCCCTTGCAATTACATTAACGATTCAAGACTGGTTTCTCCTTTTGGAAACAAGTTTGGGACATAGAATGCCATAAAGATGAACAAAACCATTCTCATTACTGGAGCTACAAGCGGTATTGGTAAAGCAACTGCCGCGTTTTTAGCTTCTCAAGGTGCCCGTCTAATTTTATGCGGGAGAAGACAAGAACGACTCGATGCCTTAAAAGAAGAGCTGCCAACCGAAGTTCATACCTTAACCTTTGATGTACGCGATCGAGCTGCAGTTTTTGAAGCGATCGAAAGCCTTCCAGATGCTTTTAAGCCCATCGATGTTTTAATAAATAATGCAGGAAATGCCCACGGCTTAGACGATGTTGTTGGGGCTGACCTGGATGATTGGGATGCTATGATTGACGGAAATGTAAAAGGAGTCATGTATGTAACCAAAGCTGTTTTGCCACAAATGACTGAGCGAAAAAAAGGCCATATAATCAATGTTGGATCCATCGCTGGATTTGAGGTTTATCCAAAAGGGAATGTGTATTGTGCGAGTAAGTTTGCACTTGATGCCTTTACCCAAGGACTTCGATTGGATCTGAATCCTTATGGAATTCGAGTAGGAGCTATCAACCCTGGTTTGGTAGAAACAGAATTTTCTGAGGTTCGTTTTAAAGGTGATGTAGACCGAGCTGCTTCTGTTTACAACAAACTGGATGCGCTACAAGCTGAAGATATTGCGCATACGATTTTGTTTATGATTCATGCTCCAGAGCATGTTACTCTAGCTGATATCACGATTCTACCAACTGCTCAAGCCAGTGCCACCGTTCTCAATAAGCGCACATGATCAACAAACGACTTTTAGTTAAAGCGCTACTTGCTCACAACGATGAGAATAGTTTTTTTGACAAAAAGTTGAAATTGAATTTAGGGGAAAGAAGGAAAGGCCAAATTCCTCAAGCATGTATGTGCACTTTCGAACTCCAATCCGACTAATAATTCGTACATCGTTATTGGGGTTGAAGACGAAAACAATGATCTTGTTGGGGTTGATTTTTTTGATGACAGTAAAATTCAAAACCTCATCAATGCATATCTCAATCCTGCACCCATAGTCCTCTATGAAAACATCCCCTTTCCACACTTAAATGAAGGAAAAGTAGTGGGTTTGGTTACCATTCGTCCAAACAATAAGCCAGCAAAGCTTCAGAAAAATATTTGGAAGTATAAAAAAGGAATGCAGTTTTTGAGAGAAGGGAGTATGTCAGTACCCCACACCAAAGCTATCAGTAATTTAGAAGACAATAATGCTGTAGTTAATGCGCTAGAAAATCATGCGCAAAACAACATCAAACTAACGTTAGATGGCGTAATGGATTTCATCAACAGGCATCAAGGGGGATTGATGGCTCAATACAAAGTATTCAAAGAACTCTTTGTGGTATGCTGGTCTGGTCTTGAAAAACAAGTTAAAGGCACCACTTTTTATTCTCGAGTTGATATTGAATTGATCAACGAGCAAGTCAAGTTATTTTATTCTAATCTCGATGAAGTTGAAATTTCATTTACTGAAAATGAGTTCATCATTACCGAATATATTGAGCTTGGAATCAATGGAGTATTTAAATTTTATCCCTTGGAAGAAGTCCGTATTTGTTTTGAAGAAAACGGAAACTACTCCATCCATTCAAAGTTGTTGTTTCAGCTTCCGAACTGGGATAAAAAAACACTCCACCACCTCATGAATGCTACTCAAATTTTAGTTGATAAAATCAAAAATGAAAAACAATTGAATGAAAAGGAAGAACAAGAACAATATCAGATATGTTCCCTTTATATGATTTGCCTTCTCTTTGGAATTCCAAACGCAAAAGAAGAGTTAGAACGCATACGGGTGTTGTTCAAAAGCAAGAGTGCCAAACTCTACCAAACCTATAAAGACACGCAAAGGGTTTTAAGAAAAATTAAGTATAATTAGGTTGATCAACTCTACAATAACCGTTAATACTTTTTTAATAATGTAAGACATAGTGTTATAAATTTTGGGGTTTATTTTTCAAAAGTACGAAAATCATCTAATTCAAAGGTA
>JGI20154J14316_10004759_pt1 | contig 10299 bp, 9 predicted proteins | sample COG_04_FD_14316 | JGI IMG/M metagenome (IMG submission 14316) | reverse complement strand
GAACAAGCAACACACCGAGAATAAACTCGCGAATCGTACGACCGCGTGAAATTCGAGCGATAAACATGCCGACGAACGGGGACCATGAAATCCACCACGCCCAATAGAATAGCGTCCAATTGCCAATCCACTCGTTTGGCTCATACGCATAGATTCTAAAAGTCATGTCAACAAGACCAGACAAATACATGCCGATATTCTGAATCAGACTGCTGAGCAGCATGACGGTTGGACCCGCAATTAGCACGAAAACCATCAGCAGCAATGCCAGCACTAGATTAAGCTCACTTAGCCTTCTGATACCTGCATCCAGACCTGCAACCACTGAAACTGTTGCGGCACAGGTGATCGCTGCTATCAGCGCGACCTGCACCATAATAGAAACGGGCAGGCCGAACAGGTAGTTGAGACCCGCATTCACCTGCATAACCCCTATACCGAGTGAGGTGGCAACGCCGAACATCGTGCCTAGGATAGCGAAAATGTCGACAGCGTTTCCCCACTTGCCGTAGATTTTATCTCCAATCACCGGGTATAGCGCCGAACGCAGTGTTAGGGGGAGATCATGGCGAAAAGAGAAATACGCTAACGCCAGTCCGATAATTATGTAGATTGCCCACGCATGCAGACCCCAGTGAAAGAACGTCACTTGCATTGCATTGCGTGCCGCGTCTATCGTGCCACCCTCGCCTACTGGCGGTTCCAGAAAGTGTGTCATCGGCTCCGAAACACCGAAGAACATAAGCCCAATTCCCATGCCCGCACTGAACAACATGGCAAACCAGCTGCCGTAGCTGTATTCAGGCTCCGAGTCATCTGCACCTAACCTTAGGTGCGCAAAACGGCTAAAGGCTAAATAGATCACCAACATAAAAAAGCCGGCGACAGACCCCATATAGAGCCAGCCAAGATTCGTGAGTAACCAAGACTGAAGATCAGAAAATACTAACGACGCGTGATCACTAAAAAGCGCGCCGTATAAACATACGGCAATAATAAGGCCAGCGGAAATAAAGAATACTGGCTTATTCAATGTCGACTCTGGCTCCTCAGGTGAGGCAGGATCCAGTTTGGCTCTTACTTGGTCTAGCATAATATTTCCTAGTTGATTCGTGCCTTTATCGACGACGAATTGCACGGCCTTTTTGGGCCACACTCATTATTCTTCTCATTCATGACTAAGGCCGCCCAGCGCGTTGCGCAGGGGGTCGAGATAATTACTGTAGTTTCGCCATTGGTCGACGCCACTCTTACTAATCGGCTGCCTAACTTGCTCAGAGCTTGGCGTTCTTACGTTGCGCTTATTACGATGAAACTCTACACACGCCTGCTCGAAAGGCAGACCGCAAAAATCAAGAAGCTTACGCACCTCGCCCTCTAAATCATCGATTAACTTCTCGTTCTCGATTCGATGCACAAAACCAGGTAAGACTTCATCCCAGTGCGCCATCAAATCTACATAGTCGCTGTAGTAAGTGCCGATGTCCTCCAGCGAGTAGCTAAATTCCTGTCCCTCAGCAAACAACTGCTTAAAACCACTAAAGCAGCACGCCATAGAGCCACGCCTCGCATCGATGATTTTGGCATTAGGGAGAATCAGCTTGATGAGCCCGATATGACGGAAGTTATTGGGCATCTTGTCTATAAAAAATGGTGAGCCGGCACGATGAACAGCAGTCTGTTCAATAAACTCTTCGCCAAATTCTGTCAGCTGCGCGCTACTTAATTGCGCAAGGTTTGCTGGATAGGCGTCGTAATCGTCACGTTCACGTGCCAGCTTGCCTGCACCCCGTCCCTGCCCTAATCTGCGCAGCCTTTGCGAAAGCGACAGGATATTAGGAAGTTCGAGCGTGCCATCAACCAGGCTGTGTGACGCGAGTATTTGCTCGACTAGTGTCGAACCCGCACGGGGAAGGCCAAGAATAAATAGAGGATCCGGCGCTTGGCAGCCGGCGTCATTCTTAGACTCGAACAGGTCACGGGTGCAGGCGATTTTTTGCGATGCAATATCCTCTGTCATCGAACTTGCACGATAGCGACTCTGTGCCTTTTTTAATGCATTGCCCTGCTCGTAATATTCGAACGATTCGGCGAAGCGCTCACGATCTTCGAACGCTTTACCTAAGGCGAAATTCATATAGACACGATCGTTGTGCGCAAGCCGAGGCTGCAAAACCTGCGCCTGCATCGATCACTTCGTCGTCGCTAAATTGATACACCTTAAGATTAGCGAGCGAGTAGTAGGCCTCTCCATGACCGGGATTATTGGCGAGCGCGCGGTGATACGAGGCAACCGCTCCATCATAGTCGCCCTGCGTTTTCTGTGCGTGACCGATCGATGTCAGCGTAAGACTGTCGCCGGGAAGGTATTCAAGCACACGCGAGAACAACCCTAATGCTTCGTCGAATTCACCGCTCTGCATCGCTTCAACAGCGGCGAGCGAAATGAATTGCGGATTGTTTGGGCTGCTTGCCAGAAGTTTCTGAGCTTCTGCGCGCGCGTCAACGAATCGTTGGCGCTTGCGCAATGTTTGAATGTAGTCGATATGTACCGGAATATTGTCTGGCGCAAGGTCATGCGCGCTCGACAATAGTGTCTCGGCATCGTCTAACACTCCAAGGCGACAACCGATGTCGGCGAGCAGGCGCATACCTTCGACGTTAGCAGGATCGCGCAGCATAAATTGCCGACACAAATCTTCGGCCTTGAGTAGTTTTCCTTGCGAAATGAGATCGACGACCGCCACCAAGGGTTTGGGCTGACTCAATAACTGTTTTAGTTGCGCGCTTACCTGCTCATGCAGCTGGGGTCGATCAAGCTGCCTCAACATTTGCAGCTGTCCTTTGTAGCTGGCCTCCAAGGCAGGATTGTAATGACAAGCCCAGCTGTAGGCTCTAAGCGCTGCTTCTGCGTCGCCCAACACTCGATGATTGTGCCCTTCTTCTTGATACGCTCGACCATGATTTGGCGCACAGGCAACCAGCGAGGTAAGCGTTGCAAGTGCGCTTCCGTTGTCGCCTAAATAGCGCTGAGCTACCGCAACAAGGTAGAGGATTTCTTCGTTTCGCGAATGCTCGGACATTAGGGGCAATAAGAGAGAAAGTGCCGCGGCAAACTCTTTTTGGGAGATAGCTTGAGTGGCCTTGTCGATAGTCGCTACGAGCTCAGCGTCACCGGCATCGCTGACGCCGAGATCTATTTTGCTGTCGATTTCTGCCGTCTGTTGGATTGCGCTCATACTCTAGATCTTAGGCCCCTTTGCCTCTGCTGCTTTGCGTATGACTCCTGTGCGGCCTACTCTTAAGACCATACAGTGTTATCAAAGTCAAATCGATGCCGCGCCTGTAATAGGCGAGAACGAGAACGCCCCTGAAGCGGGGCGTTCGTCTAACTTCTATGCAAAAACCGTCTGTGCACTAGAAGTCATAAGAGACTCTGACTCCCATCGTCCTTGGTCTCACGTAGTTCACACGATCTCTATCGAAATTGAATGAACGGGCGATTTCAGCCCGCTCATCGCTCATGTTTTCGGCAAAGAATTCGGCCGACCACGTATCCGATGTCACACCGGCGCTAAAGCCTAGCAGTGTCCAACTGTTCAACTTGTCACGGTTAATCGACACGATGTCGCTATAAGAAGCCGCCGAATAGGCAATCTGCGGCATGACGTGTGCAATCATTCCTGACCCGACACTCCATTCGTAACGCGCGCGAAGATTCGCCTGACGCTCAGGCGCGTAGGCAAGTGAGTCGCCTAGGGTCACGTCGTTAGTTGGAGTTATTACTCGGGTAATTTCCGTATCTAAAACAGAGAATGCACCGGTAACAGTGAGGCCGGACATTGAAGGTGGCGCCCAGATGAAGTCACCTTCAACCCCTTTAATTTCCGCATCGGCTGCGTTGTCCGAGAAGAACAGGTTAGTAATCGACGGATCGAAAATGGTGGTCTGCAGGCGTTCGATCTCGGCGAAGAACACGCTACCATTGAAGCGAAGCGTATAATCTAACAAGTCAGTCTTCCAACCAAACTCATAGTTAGTCATGTCGTCGGTATCGATCGCGTATGGCACTGTAAACGTGCCAGCAGGATTAGTCGCGCCGCCTGGGCGGTTCAATAATCCTGGGCGATAGCCCTCGGAGAATGTTGCGTAAAGTAGCTGATTGTCATTGGGCGTCCATGTCACACTTGCCTTAGTAATAACGCCGTCTGTCGAGGCAGTATCTGGTCGCGGGTCTGCAAACAGAGTATCGAGATTATTACCCGCATTATTATCTGTTGTTGCGCCGAAGTTGCCGAATGAACCTGCTGCGCTACCTACGAGGTCAACCTCTACGTCGTACCAACGCGCACCAACAGTCACAGCAAACTCGTCGTTGAGGCGAATTTTCGCTTCTCCGAACACCCCTTTTTGCTCGTCAGTACGCAACACGTCATTGCGGAATATGACGCCATTGGGCCACTGGCCTTGGTCGCTCGTTGAGTTTTCAGCAGAAAAATTTGGACCAAAGCCTGTCTCGCCATTAAACGCGATGGCCTGACGCGAGCCTAGGTAGGTAAAGTCGTTCTTCTCAGCGAGGTCGAGCGTGCTGTAGAAACCACCGACAGTGGCGCTAACCATACGATCGGCATCCGTCGATAAGCGAATTTCGTGGCTGCTGACTTCGGTTTGCGACGTGCTCTTTACGAACATGTTTGGCGCCTGACACGTGCCGCTAGGCGCGCTTGCGCCAGGATAAGTCACGCTGCCGTCACAAATGTAGTAAGGCAGATACTGACCGACGAAAATATAGTCAGCATAGTCAATAAATTGATCTGTCTCGCGATCAGTGAAGGCGCCTGTGTAGATTGCTTCCAATTCACCTATGCGTCCGGCGAGAGTCCAATTAGTATTACTAAAAGCATCTTCTAACGAGTCATCTTCGTAACGCTGAATCTCGAGATCTCCAAGATTGGGGTCAGCAAAGAAAACACCGTCGGTTTCGAGTTCTTGCTCGGTGTGCGCAACGGTCAGAGACCAGTCGTCGTTAATATCCCACAGCGCCGACAGACGAACACCGGAATACGTTGTATCGTTAAAATCTTCTTCAACGCGCGTCGAATTGTCGGCATCGATAAAGTTCACGCCGCTAAGATCGGCTGTGGACTGAAAACCTGCCCTGCCTGCGCTGACTGGTAAGCCGTTGCTACGCACTGTGCCTTCGGGTCTGAAGCGCGCACTTTCGGTAAGATTGCGTTGGCCCACTACGTTATCGATGTAGCCGCCTTGATTGTCGACGTAAACCACGCCGCGGACGGTGAGCTTGTCGTTGATCGGAATATTAACCATAGCCTCGACATTATTGCTCATCTCACCTTTACGGGTGAAGGCAGTGCCGAGGTCGATGCTCGCGTAATTGCCGCTCGGATCGGGCTTATTGGTAATCAAGCGTACCGTACCTGCTTGCGAACTTGCCCCGAAGAGCGTGCCCTGCGGACCCGATAATACTTCGACACGCGCTAAGTCAGCGGCATAGACATCGAGGTTTCGACCCGGCTGCGCGAGCGGCTGTTCGTCGAGGTAGAGAGCGACATTAGGTGCGAGACCCGCAACGCCTGCAACAGTCAGGCCAGGAGTGGTAGACGCAACACCGCGGATATAAATCGTGTTTTGGCCAGGGCCACTGCCGCCGGCTGTCACGTTAGGGAGCTGGAGAAGGTAATCTTCGAAATTCGAAATGCCGAGTTGGTCGAGGGCTTCTTCACCTAGCGCTGAAACCGCAACCGGTATGTCCTGCATACTCTCGGTGCGCTTGGTCGCGGTCACCAGCACTTCTTCAATTTGTGCGTGGGCTGTGAAGGCCGTCGACGCGAGCGCGACTGCGAGACCTAATTGCTTTTTGCGGAACTGGCTACCAAACATACATCTCCCTTACATTCTTTGCTGGAATACACGCCTAGGGAACGTAGCCCCTTGGCATGCAAAATTGAGGCGCCGCAAGTCTCGGTGAACTCACCAAGCGGCACTGTAATGTCATTAATTTTCGCAACAGTATATAGAAGTAGAAGTAAATTAGTACCCCCAGAATGATATCACCACTAGAAAAGAGGGGAGGCAAAAGAAGAGAATATTTTTTAAGTCAATAAAAACAATAGTATAAACAGCTAATTCTGACTGCTTTGCGCCAAACTCTACGAAGAATTGTCATACAATTTAATTCGACATCTAAACAATTTGTTTAATAGACAGCAAAAAGAGACTATAAGTAATAGCAGCTTATCCGCGCCCCTTTGCACTAAAATGAAGGAAACATCTGAATTACCACCTCCGAGAAGCAGGCCGTCAGTAAGGGGCTCTTAAAACGACACCCCTCAACGAAACCCCTACGCGGAACTCTTAAATAAACGGAACTTCACTTAAGATGAAAGACTACGACGAATTACTGATTGCACTCAGACGGATAACCCGTGCGATTGACCTCTATTCGAAACGCCTACAAAAAGACACGCGGCTGACGATCTCGCAGCTGCTGGTGATGGATGCAATCGTCAAAATAGACAAGCCGACCCCAAGCGCGATTGCAAAATCGATTCTGCTCTCTCAGGCCACGGTCACCAACCTTATCGATCGCCTTGAAAAAAACGGACTCGTCCAACGCAAACGCCTCGGTACCGACAAGCGAACAATAAATGTCGTGCTTACAGAACTTGGCGAAACTAAATACGAGGAGGCGCCTGAGTTACTTCAATCTGGCTTTTTGCGCGAGTACCGAAAACTCGAATCCTGGGAGCAACATTTGCTGGTTAGCGCTGTAGGTCGAGTAGCCAGTATGATGGATGCCGAGGATATTGATGCCTCGCCAATTCTTGCGATTGGCGATATCGACGGAGGCGAGCCGTTCGGCTAAAACACGCCAGAGCCGCACGAGGAGAATAGAAATGAACCGCCTGTCCGACGAATACATCTCAACTTGCCGCGTCGACCGAGGGAAGATTCTAAGGGGCGAAAACATGAGCCGCATAGAAACCTTCGTAGACGCGGCGTTCGCCTTCGCTTTCACGATGCTAGTAATCAGCATCGACCAAATACCTACCAACCCCGAAGAGTTATTAGAGCTATCGCGCGACATCCCCGCCTTTTTAATTAGTGCAATAATTATCGGTTCGATCTGGGTCACACATGCAAACTGGAGTCGCCATTTTGGCCTTCAAGACTCCGCCACCCTGTATCTCAGCCTTGCGCTCGTGATGCTTGTTCTCGTGTTTGTCTACCCAATAAAACTGATGGCGCAGACATCGGTGCTCTACTCAAGCGGTGACGCCATTGGCACTGACATTTTTGTGCTTGGAGGCTGGGATGACAATCAAGTCGCTATTCTGTTTATCTATTTTGGCTTTGGATTAATCGGATTGTCGGCGATTCTCGTCGCGCTGTACTTAAACGCATTGCGATACCGCAGCGAACTCCAGCTTCGCCATCTCGAGGTTTTCTTTTGCAAAAAAGCCTGCCTTACTTGGATTGTCGTGGCCACGGTTGCCGCTCTCTCCTGCATCACAGCGTTCGTTTTCTACGACAATAAAACCTATGTTGTGGCCGCCGGAAACCTTTACTTAACCCTGTTTCTACTACTTCCTCTAAGCCAACGTTACGCATGGAAACGTTGGGCTGACAGGAACAACAAGGAGATACCATGACCCGTCATCGCACCTTACTGACTTCGCTCTTTTTAGCCTCGTTTAGCTTTATTGGCCTAGCGCTGCCACTTACGGCTCACCATGCTAGCGGCCCTTTTTACGATTCCGATAAGCCGATTGAAATCGAAGGCGTCGTGACTCGCTTCGTTTTTAGAAATCCGCACGCTGCGCTCTTTCTCGATGTGACCGACGAGTCAGGCGCAACTGCAGAGTGGCAAGTAGAACTAGGGGCGCCCGTGATGTTACGTCGTGTTGGCTGGACTCCCGACTTGCTCCCCGTCGGCATGGTGGTTCGCGTGGCGGGACCTTCCGCGCGGGCAGAGGGCGCAAAAGGGCTCTTGGGCCGAAAACTCACTCGCGCAGATGGCAGCCCTGTTTTAGAAGGCGGTCGCACGCAAGACCCAACGCCTACCCGCTAGCGTCCTTCCCCACTATTAACCGACACCAGGTAGCTACTTATGCATGCGAACAAAACACGCAACTCACTAGCAACTCATTCACACCCCAGAGCGCGCGTCTTTGTCTACAAAGCGCTACTCATCGCTCAACTGGCAATCTGGCTGCCGCTTGCAGCAGTCTCTGCTCAAACAGATTCTGCCGCAGTGCCCGATCTCACAGGCATCTGGGACGGCGGGACCCGGGCACGCCCCATCAATGGCGAAAACATGCCTTGGGAGCCAGCAAACTTTCCAGTGCTTAACGAACGCGCTCTGGCTTATCAACAGGTTTGGGAAGAAATAATTGCGCCAAAATACGACTGTCAGCCTGCGTCTTCTCCCGCCATTCAATATGACCCCTATCATATGGAGGTCACACAGTGGCCAGACCGAGTCCTTTTTCGCTATGAGAAAGACGATCAGCTGCGCACCATATGGCTAGACGGCCGCGAGCCTAAAGCAACCGATTTTGGTGTTCAGGGGTTTTCGGTAGGACACTACGCGGATGGCGCACTCGAAGTGGTCACCACACATTTTGTATTCGATGTGGCAGGATTTGATGACTATAACGGCATCCCCTCTTCGTCACAGAAAGTGGTTCGAGAGCGCTACTGGCGAGAAGGAGACGACCTCTGGATTACGCTGACAGTGGAAGACCCCATGTTTCTCCGCGAGCCAGCCTCTTATACTACTCGCTGGATTCCCGCGCGTGAGGGCTACAAACTCGCCGCCTACGACTGCGACGCCGAGTCGTCTCGTGCGATGGTTAGGTTTTTCCCTTCTAAGTACAAATAGCCGGTGGCTTAACTTCCCTACGGCGCGCCTAACCGGTGCCCACGTAGGGAATTAAGCGCCCGAGAAGCAACACCGCACTCCATGCGAGCAGCGACACTGCCGCGGAGATTTTGGCAACCGCTGGCGTTCTCGCGCCCTCCTCCAAGCCAATAAGCAGTGGCGTAATGCTGATGTGATGATAGAGAGCATTGGCGCCAGCGAGGAGTACGAAAACCATCTTCGCCTGAAATCCAATATTGGCAGCATAGCGGAAAGGATCGCCAACACTAAAAAACACACCGCTAATGAGGTTTAGCCCAAAGCCCAATAGCACAAGGGGCAGCAGCCGATACGTCGCCAGCAAGGGGGTCGACGCGCTAACGCCAAGCACGCGCAAATCTACAACGAGCAAGCCTCCGATTAACAACGTTAAGCCGATAAAATGCGTTATTTCAAGCACAGGCCAAAGCCATGCTTGCCCTACTATCCAAGTGTGAAGGGCCGTTTCGCTAAGAAATTGTGCGAGTGTCATCACCCTAGCGGCGCCTCAAAAAATATAGGCTATGAGGCGACCGGCAACGATAGCCGATAGCCACAGCGCTAAAGAGAGAACCGAGAGCCTTTGTATAGCCGGGCTTTCGAGCAACACATCGCTCTCACCGACGTGTGCTTGTCCTACGATTGCCGCGCTAAAACGCGCGTGAATGATCAGTGCAATAGCACTCGCCAAGCCGACACAGACCATTTTAATCAAGAACGGGACACTCTCAATCAGCACTGTTGCTTGCGAAGAGAAAAGGAGGAAGCCGGAAACAACATTCAAGGCGAGACCCGCAAGCGCAAGGCGATGGAGGCGAACAAAAAGAGACAAGGGTGGCTCGCTCACAACGCCAAGACAGCGCAAGTCGCGCATTGCGTAGATTCCGGCAACGATGCTAAGCCCAACGATATGGACACTTAAAAGCACAGGGTAAGCCCAGAATGAGAGACTCACCCAAAGTGCCAGTGGCGTGCTTTCTAACCAGAAAAACATGAAACCTCAACTTTCTCGAATAAACGACATCTTAACCCTAGACCTTATCACTCACGGCGCATCTGCAGAAACTCCTTTATTCCCTCCCTGCAGGCCAATACTAGCTACCTCGCGTTATACTCTCTCGATAGTCGGCAAGCCATCACTCAATCTGCCGACATAGAGTGGATAAGGGCATGCAGCCCAGAATGTGGAGCATCCATGCTAGAGAAAACGGTCAAACGCATACTCAACGCCGACGTCTACGCCGCCGCCGTCGAGACGCCACTCGATGTCGCCGCGCTGTTGAGCGCGCGCTTGGGCAACAAAGTATGGATTAAGCGCGAAGACCTGCAGGAGGTGTTCTCTTTTAAAATACGCGGCGCCTACAACAAAATGAGCA
>JGI20154J14316_10004753_pt1 | contig 10310 bp, 3 predicted proteins | sample COG_04_FD_14316 | JGI IMG/M metagenome (IMG submission 14316) | reverse complement strand
GCTGCTGCCTGTTTAGAAGCACAAAGAAGAGTTACAACTCTTGCAACACAATACGCTACAGAGCGTGTTCAATTTAAAACTCCAATAGCCCAGTTTGGTGCCATACAGCAAAAACTTGCCACAATGGCAACAAATACATACGTAAGTGAATCGGCTAGTTATCGAGCTGCATTTGATATTGAAGAAAAAATAGCACAATTACTAGAACAAGGATTATCGCATCAAGAAGCAGAACTCAAAGGAGTAGAAGAGTTTGCAATTGAGTGTTCTATCCTCAAAGTTTCAGTTTCTGAAAAAGCACAAGACTGTACAGACGAAGGAATTCAGATTTACGGTGGAATGGGCTTCTCGGCTGATGCACCCATGGAAATGGCTTGGAGAGATGCTCGTATCGCTCGGATTTATGAAGGTACAAACGAAATTAACCGCATGCTTTGTGTAGGAATGCTATTGAAAAAAGGATTTAAAGGAGAAATTGATTTGATGTCTGCCGCTACTAAAGTCGGACAGGAGTTGATGGAAGGAATTCCAAAGACAGAACTTTCGAATGCATTTTTTGCGGAAGAAAAGAGTTTGCTTCAAAACCTTAAAAAAGCAATGCTCATGATTACAGGGGCAGCAGTTCAAACATTTGGTCCAAAATTCGATAAGGAACAGCAAATTATTCTTGCACTTTCTGATATCCTAATTGAGATCTATATGATTGAATCGGCAATCCTAAGAACAGAGAAAAATTGCGAACGCTATGGTTTAGATTCTCAAAAGAATCAAATAGATATGACACAACTTTATTTGTTTGATGCGATAGAAAAAATCAACTCGAAAGGAAAAGAAGCTATTGTATCGTTTGCCGAGGGTGCTCAAATGAAAGGAATGATCGCTGGTTTAAAACAGTATACTAAATATCAAAACTATCCTAATGTTGTTGCTTTAAGAAGAAACATTGCTGCAACCTTAATTGAAGAGAATAAGTACCCTTTCTAAATTTTATAATCTTTATGTTTTTGTTTAAAAAACCTCCAGCTAATAGCTGGAGGTTTTTTTATATATTTAGAGAACCGATACAAATTCACAACAACGTACAATCAATTTCAAAACCAATGAAAACAATTTTACCATTTAGTATTACGTTAATATTAATCTCNTTTACACTTCAGGCACAAACTGAGTTGGATTTTTATGATATTATAGACGAAATTTCGACGGAAAGAATTGAAGCTGATATTACAACTTTAGCAAACTTTGGAACCAGACATACGCTTAGCGACACCCTCTCACAAACAAGGGGAATTGGTGCTGCCCGGAGATGGATCTTCGATAGCTTTCAAGAGATTGCATCAGCTTGCGCAGGTTGTATTGAGGTTCAATACCAAAAGAATTATGTTGAACCGGATGGAAGAAGGATTGTAAAACCTGTTTGGATTAATAATGTGTTAGCTATACAAAAAGGAAGTCGCTATCCCAACCGATACATCATCATGAGTGGTGATATTGATTCTAGAGTGTCAGATCCGAACAACTATACAGACGATTCTCCAGGCGCAAATGACAACGCTAGTGGTATGGCAGGCACTATGGAAGCAGCGCGTGTATTATCTAAATATTCGTTTGACAACAGCATCATCTATACCGGATTAGCTGGAGAAGAACAGGGTCTTTTTGGAGGAAAAGGATTGGCTACTTATGCGAAGGAACAAGGCTGGGAAATCATTGGTATCCTAAACAATGATATGATTGGAAATATTAAAGGAGTTGATGGGGTTATTGACAATAGAACCTTTCGTATATTTTCGGAACCCGTTCCTCCAACAGAAACAGAACAAGAACGAAAAAGCAGACGTTTCTATGGTGGTGAAGTCGATGGTATTTCAAGACAACTCGCTCGATATATTCATAAAACTGTAAAACAATACATGCCCGAAATGAATCCAAAAATGATTTATCGTTTGGATCGTTTTGGACGCGGAGGTCACCACAGACCTTTTAACGATGCAGGATATCCAGGGATTCGGATTATGGAAGCCCATGAAAACTATACACAACAACACCAAGACATCAGAACTGAAAATGGTATTTCATATGGCGATGTACTTGAAGCAGTGAATTATGAATATACTAAAAAACTAACCGCAGTAAATGCTATAAACTTAGCATTAATTGCTTGGGCTCCCCCGGCAGTTACAGAACTAAGTATTGGTGGAATTGTAGAAGCTTCTGCTAAATTCAGATGGACAAAAGCAAGTAGCAGTGATGTTAAAGGATATCGTATTTACTGGAGAGATACCACCTCCCCTACTTGGGATCATTCTCGATTTGTAGGAAATGTTTCTGAAGCAACCTTAGCAGGCATTGTCATTGACAATTTCTTTTTTGGAATAGCAACAGTAGGAATCAATGGAGTTGAAAGCCCAGTAGTTTTTCCAAATAAGATTTTTAGGGACTAATAATTATCGGTAACCAAACGCTTGTATCTCCCACAATTATTTCTTCTCTAGATACTGGAAATCAAAGACTACATAGAGTTGGAAAACACTAGGAGCAAAAACTTGATTAATTTGTTTAATTGGAATTTTATACTGAAGTCCTAAATCAAAATTCTCAACAGAAGCCCCGACTGACAATTCAATACTTATTAAACTAAATGTGTTCATCTTGGTTACTTGCTGCCTAATTCAAAGAGAGAATGTGTCTGATTGGGGTACTTGAGACTAGAATCATACAATTATGAAGATTATACGCCTAGTAGAAAGTCCACTAAAACTGACAGTTAAAAGGAATGTTGTATTTGTAACGCAAAAGAATTAATCGCTACTGTTAATTGTTGCTCCTTGCAGATCNGAAATAATATCAATAAAAATCTCATTAATAATATCTGANCTAACAGCTTTAGTGACTTTATTTCAGTCTAATCTTCTTAAATAAATACTATTTAATCATGAAGACGGGATCGTTAAAACCTCTTGAGAGTTACTATAATTGGATTAAGGTCGTTGTCTAGTAGTAGTTATCGATCTGCAAGCGATTGTACTGACCTCGTTTATTTCGGCGATAAATACTGAAGTCAAATGTGATAAATAATTCAAAAATACTAGGAGAATATACGATTCCAGGAGATTGGAACGGAAGGTTATAGAGAATCCCAAAGTCAAAATTCTCAACTGCGAGTCCAATTGAAACTCCGATATTATTCAGAGCAAACGAATCTAGTGAAGCAGCTTGCTCGCTTATACCAATTGAAAATTCTCCCAACTGAAAGTCTTGTGAAAGATAAATAAGTAAGGCATCACCGTATTTAGTAAATGAACCGTAGGCGTAGAGATAAGAATATCGGGGTAAGTAACGTGATTCATACGGATTCAAATCAAACTCATACGCGCCTTGTAAAGAAATTTGTATAGGTTTTTCAAAAGGAATTTCTTTGTTATAAGAAGTATTGGGTTTATTTAAATGTTTAAAGGTCAATCCTGCCAAATACTTATCTGTATGTAATATAAAAGAGGCCCCTAAATCAAAATAATTTATACTACTGATTACCGGTGCTAATTTATCTATGGATTGAGAATTAATAAAACCTGTGGAGGTATCTAATTGATCTTCAAAAATCAGATTCCCAGGATTAACAGAAGAACTTCCAAAACCAATAGTGACTGCAGGCAAGAAATAGGTATTATTATCGAATTGAAGCTTATATACATAAGAAATGTTAGCCAGATTAGTGGTCAAGCCTGTAGTTTGAATTTTGAATGAATTGATATCAACACCTAGACTAAACCCTTGATCTTGGAACGTCATCGTTCCAAAGAAATACTTATTATCGAGCTTATCGTATTCATTCAGCTTTATCGTATTATACAAAACCCCTACTTTATTTAAGCTATTGAATCCAAAATAACTGGGATTGGATTTTTGCATAAACTTAGAATGGTTTACAATATATTCTTCTTGCGAATAGAGGCTACCCCATAGAAGAAGATTGATTAATAAACAAAAATATGTAGTTATTTTATAGTACATTAATTAATCATTATAAAAGTTCCACTTTCTTCAACAACAGTATCCCCATCGAGCAATACACCGGAGGCAGTAAAAATATAATAAGGAGAATAAGGAGCAAGAGAGCCATCCCATCCATCTATTGAAATTCCTTTAATATCCAGTAAGTTTTTTTCTTCAACATATTCATTGTAAATAACATTACCTCTGTAATCGTAAACACTGAAGGTCATATTACTGAATCCACTAAACAATGGTCTGAATCGATCATTGACTCCATCATTGTTTGGTGTAAATACATTTGGTGCCATTATATTATATCCTTTCCCTATTTTAATAGGCTTAGTAACTTCTTCTGTACATCCTAAGTCATTTTCAATACGCAGGGTTGCAAAATAGGTGCCAGACGCTCCGTAGGCATGACGCACTATAGTTACAGACGTCGTCAATGTCTCTACAATAATTGACGGAGAATTATCTCCAAAGAACCATTCCGATTCTTTATACGGATCAGTTGAAGCATTAGTAAACGTTACTTCCTCTCGTGCTAAAATATTCGATGAAGCGACAAGGTTTGGGGATGTATACGTAAATTCTGGTACTCCAATACCACGATTGACTGTTACAGTAATCCAACATCCATCTTCATTTACAATTTTTAAATCAGCAGACTCAATAGCATTTACAATAGTTATATCCCAATCATAATTATTTATTTGTTCTGCATCACGCGAATCAATTTTAATATCATTATAATAAAAACTCAAATCTGAATTATTATTATCAAAAATAGAAATCTTTAGGGTACCGAAGTTAGAAGAACAAAGATCAGTTCCTACAAACGGTCCATCCAAAACATATAGATCGCGATTTGGAGTTATTTCAATAATTTCTTCGTAATAAAAATAAGGGTTGTTTGTGAAATCAGTTCCAGATCCACAAGCTAAAGCAATTGGATTTTTAGTTTCAATAACTATTTTATAATTTCCAGGAGGTTGATTATCAAGACTGGGTTGGTCATAAGTCGACGGAGGGAGTGCTCTATATCCTGGATTTGCTGAAGTACTAAGACTTGTAGGATCTTCAACAAACCACCTGATTTTAATATCTCTTAGACCTCCCGATAATTTTACTCCAATTTTTCCATTTGAACCACCACTTGAACAATCTGGGGGTAAAGACTTTACAAATACCGATGTGTCTGTTGGATCGGGGAGATTACCAGTCAACGAAAATGGTAAAACGACATCAGCAGCAGTTATAGTGATTGGACTAGCTCCAGCAGAAGTGTCACATGAATCATAAAAACAATTTCTTTCATCCGTTATTCTGACACAGTAACTTCCGGGAGGTACATTCGTCAGTTTTTGGGTATAATATGTTTTCTGGGGAAGCTTAGGGTCACTTGGAGTATACGTCCATTCATATTTATAAGCAGCTAAGCCATTATCATCAATTCGTGGGACTCCCCCCGAGGCTAACCCATTGATTTCTAGAATAAGTCCTGTGCATATATCTGTTTGAAAATCAGTTTCCCCTATATAGGTTATTGGTAAGTAGTCTTGAATATCAAAGAAATAGACTTCCGAACAAGCAACTAATGAGGGGGGACTACCTACTGGAAGACTTTCCGAAACTCTCAAAGTATATTGATCAGGTGGTAAGTTAGAGTATCTAAATGGAAATCCTTCCAAAGCTGTTCGTGGATCTAAGCCTGGATTACCATCAGAATCCCATGCTGGTGGGTTGGCAATCACACCTGTCTTGGCGGAAAGTAGTACGATATCATAAGCATTAGAAAATAAGCTTCTGTTTAAATTTGCGCTGACATTAAATGTAACATTTGATGAATAGCTAGTTCCATAATTATTACACAAGGCTGGTTCATTTTCTGTTGTTTTGAAATTTTTAATCTGAATTGAACTTTCTTGAAGCACAACATCAGGAATGGTAATTGAATTAGTACAATTTCCAGTACGGCCATCAGACACTACTGCACGGTAAATCCCTTCCGGCAGGTTGGACACAGTAGCATTTTGATCTAATTGAGTTTGCTCGACCCAAATAGCTGTGGTGGGGGTTATACCACCATTTTCTGCTCTAGTAGGTATTTTATATTCGAACCAATCAATATCTAATGGAGGTTCTATATTGTTAATAGTCAACGCAATAATACTCACGTCATTTTCGCAACCTACCTGGGTTACTTCAACATTGGAGACGTCAAGGGGAGCTATACTTCCGACTACTCCAATTGTAAAGGACCCTGTTATTGATGGACAACTCAATGTGTTCGCATCAATTATTTCATATTCATAGATACCGCTACTTAATGGAATAGGAGCCGTATTACCTTGAACTGACCCCCAAAGAGGTAAAATGTCGATGCCTGGGGAAACGAAAGCGCGCGTTTTAATTCGAACTTGTACATTATTTGGGTCAGCAAAATTTCCAGGTCCAGTTTGATTGAAAATAACACTACCACCAATCCCATTAGAGCAATCTTCATCAGTAACCACAGTTTCGAAAGTTAATTCTTGAGGCTGGTTGAAAGTTATCGAATTAATTTGAGTGGTCGCAATACAACCAAAGTTGTCCACTATATCAACTGACGTCCCAATGAGGGTAATCAAAGATGTATCAATATCTTCAAAAATAACCTCTCTGTCTCCAGCATTAAGGGTGGTGTAGGATAATTGTCCACCGTTCAAACTAACTGTATAAGGCCCTTGATTTGGTGATCCACCAAGAATATTAAACTCTAAATAACCTAGGTCTCCAAAACAAACAGGGTTATTTCTGTTAGCTGTATTTTCAACCATACGCATTGGCCCTGGATTAATTACTTGTACCGTTTTAATTACGCTACAAAATCTTCCATTTGGTCCTACATCGTCAAGTGTAAAGGTATAAAACCCAGGATAACCACCTGAAATACTAATTATACCTCCAATTTTAGTTATTACTGGTGGTGGTGTATTTAAAAGGCCAGGAACATCCTCATTAATAGTATAAATACTATTTCCACCTGTGGCATTAAAGGTAAATGATGCATCATTGTCATCATTACAGCTTAAAAAGTAAACATAATCTGCAGAAATAGTTGAGGCAACTCCTGTACTAGTTACTATTCCAGTAGTATTTAATTCAAGTCCCCCTACTAATAAACCATCTAATTCAAGTGGAGGATACCCAACAACAGTAAACATTTCTCTTGTTGAACAGCCGAGTAGAACATCGGTTATGGTTACAAAGTAATCATCGGGAGGTAGGTTATAAATATTTGGACCAGTTCCAATAACAGTATCACTATTTGTTCGGCTAGCCCAAGAGTAGGAATATTGATTTGAACCACCGGTAAATGCACTTTGGAAACTTCCATCAGTAGTTGTAAGTTCTATACTTCCATTATGTGCAGTAGCTGTTGAACAATAACTACCAACAATTGTGACAATTGCTGGGTTATAATTCAATTGTCTTGGAACATAAATTGTATCCTGCCATAAAGAAGAAGTACAGGAGGCTTGATCTGTAACTGTTATGGTATACCATCTCGATGGTATTAATGAATCTATTGTTGTAGTTGCCGAACCAACTGCCGAACCAGGCAAGTAAAGGTCCTGCTCTTGAACCCCAGCTGCATTTTCTACTATTATTCTATAGGCAGGTACTTCCCCTGGGTATGCTCCACCACTTATATTCAAGTTAATTCTTCCTTGTGGAACCAAACCGATGGCTAAAGTTCCACAGGTTTCATAGGACGCCTCAACTTTTGATGGCTCCTCTACAGTAAACATTTTTTCGGGAGAGTCACAACCATTAATATTTACCGTTAGAAAATAATCTCCTGCTACAATATTATCAATACTTAAACTGCCGTTAGAATAACCATTTGGCCCTCTCCAAGAGTAACCATACGTTCTAGGGATGTTGGCTTGGATGTTAGAAATAGTATTACTAGCAATCGTTGTCTGAGTCAAATCAACAGATGGGGTAGATGGAACGCCCGCTTCGTCTGACATAATCCTAAAGCCATTTATAATTCTCGAGGCTGTAACAGCTAGTGAAATATCATTATTAATCTTTTGTACAAGCGCATCAGATACCGCATTAAAATCTTCAGGAATTAAGCCTAAATAAACGGCAGCAACTACAGTATGGGAGTAGGTGTTACCACCAACAGTTATCGAAATGATATCTCCAATAGTAGTATTACCTGTGAATAAGATTTCATCAATTTGTCTTTGAGCTGGTGTACCACCACTGATATAATTATTAAATGCAGGTGAGGTTTCAGCAGGAAGAATAATTGAACCATCGGAACCATCGAAGCAAGTGACATCAGTAACTAGTGCCTGATAAGCAGGTGGTGTATTAGGAAATTCTGGCTGGGGAACTACTCCGATAGAACCGTATTTAAGTACGTCTGGTGTACAATCGGCGGTATAAGTAAGAACGTAGTTGTAATACGTAGTAACCGTAACTGCAGTTGTTGGATTTCCTTCTATTATGAATTGTGATGTAAAAGCGTCTATTACTAGTGGTCTGGTAATAACCCCTGGTGGTAAACCAGTAACAGTTATATTTCCTCCAGCTATCGAATTATAATTGTATTGAATTGGAGTGATACCAGGACCTGTTGGATCAAAACAAATAGGTGGTTGATTTGCTGATCCTCCAACTAAACCTATTTCGGGAGTCGGGTGTACTACTATAAGACCGGTTTCAGATACAGGGTTACAACCAATAGTGGTAACCGTATATGGATAATTTGAAAGAGTTAAAGAGGATAAAGAGGAAGAAGCATTTGCGGTTCCAGCAATAACTAAAGTTCTTGAAGCATTAATACTGAATCCAAAGCCAGGAGGAAGTCCTGTTACTGTAGCAGAATCAGCTCCATCTCTAAGTTGATAAATAATAGGAACAAAATTATTAGTTACAGCAGTAAGGGGGTTATCCAGATCGCCTAAACAGATATCCTGATTTTTGGTTGCAGGTGCTGAAATTAAATCTATTTTATCTTCTGCTTTAACTTCAATACTACCTGTTAGCAATATCTCTGGGACACAATTACTACCTACAGTTCTAATCTCATAGGTGAATATGGTCGTTGAAGTTATTGCAACGCTTGGAGCCCCAAAAATTCTAAATCGATTTGAAGTTCCTATTTGAGTGGCGGTTACTCCATCAAGATCCTTTGGACTAGTCCAATTAAAGACAACTCCGGTAGCTCCACCATCCCATTGATATTCAATAGGCACTATCAGGTCTCTATTGACGCAAACTGCTCCTGTAGGACCAGTTTGATTTGTAGTAGTTGATGCGGTTACTAAACTTAAAATAGGCAATGAATTCACCGTTATTGTCCCAGTAATTGGAGTAGCTGCATCACAATTTCCAATTGTATTTATTTCGTAAGTATAAACTACTGTAGGAGATGCTATTGAGGTTGCAGAAGCAGCAGCAGTCCCTGTTATTAAAATCGTATTAGACACTGTTTTAGTATATCCAATCCCTGGAGGTAAGCCTGTAATCGATGCGTTTATTGAACTTCCTCCCAATTGATATTCTATAGGTGCAAAAACAGAAGTAACAACTCCAAAGGGATCAATCTGATTATTCACACAAATCACTTGATTTTCTGTGGCAGCTGCAGAGATTAAATCAATGGTTTGGTTTGGTTCAATTTGGATTCTTCCAGTAAGAACTATTTCAGGGATACAATTACTCCCCATTGTTGCTATTTGATATTCAAATATTGAAGTCTGGGTTACTGCTGTCGTTGGTGTACCAGCAATTACGAATTCAGTTGTTCCTGAGTTTGTGAATGTAAGCCCAGAAGTTGCAATCGTATTGGAGAGCGTTCCGGTCCATGAGAAATCAAAGTTTGTTGCACCACCGCCTAATTGATACACAATTGTCTCAATTTGAGTACCGTCACAAACATTATTGAGTCCAGTTTGGTTTGCTGAAGTAGCAGAACTTGTAAGTGTTAGTGTAGGTAAAGCCGATACGTCTATAGAACCATTGGCTGTAACATTAGTACAATCTCCATTAGTTGTTATCAAATAATTATAGAGCGTTGGAGTTGCCGATGCATTTACTGAGCCTGATATTGTAAGGGTGTTTGAAGCATTAACAGTATAATTTAAACCTAGTGGTAATCCAACTACAGTGGCATTGGTAGCTCCACCACCTAATTGGTAAACTATAGGGACAAAATTGTCAGTTCCTGCAGTAAGTGGGTTGTCTTGATCTCCAATACAAACAGATTGATTATTCGAAGTTGTAGTCGATGTTAAGGATAACGTATCTAT
>JGI20154J14316_10004752_pt1 | contig 10311 bp, 9 predicted proteins | sample COG_04_FD_14316 | JGI IMG/M metagenome (IMG submission 14316) | reverse complement strand
TATTACTATGGCTCGGTGGTAGACCATCTTTTCATATTGGAGCTAGTGGATTGGTTTATGCATTGGCTTTTTTCATTTTTTTTAGTGGATTGATAAGAAAACACAAACCTTTAATGGCAATATCCATGATTGTAGTTTTTATTTATGGGGGGCTTGTTTGGGGTATTTTCCCAAGAGAGGCACACATTTCATGGGAAGGACACTTATCTGGGGCGTTTAATGGCTTATTTTGGGCATTATACTACAAACATGAAGGACCTCAACGAAAAAAATATTCTTGGGAAGTCGAAGAAGAAATCATCAATAGTTTAGACGGTATAGAGGTTGTTTATCAAGAGATTATTCCGAAGGAACAAACACAAGAATCCGTTTCGATAACCTACGATTATGTGTTGAAGAAATAAACGGTTTTGGCAAATCAATTTTTCCGTTTTCCAAAAAAAGATTCAAGAACAATAAACAAACCCTTTACAGAAAGAAACATAGCAAGTAACATTAAAAATCCAGAAACAATTTTCAATACTAAATTTTCTTGTTGCACAGAATAAAACAAAAGCATTGGTCCCGCAAAAAAGAAAGGAAATGAGTAAAGCATAAAACTCACACCTTTAACTAATAATTCTTTATTCACCATCTTTAAAAGCTTTTACGGCACTTCTTACAGAACCAAATTCTAATAAATATTTTCTAGCAGCTGAATTAGTTAAACCCGTTTGAGAAGAAACCATCTGAGTTCCTCTTTCCACCAATTTATCATTACTCAACTGCATGTCAACCATTCGATTACCTTGAACCTTACCCAGTTTTATCATTAATGAAGTAGAAATCATATTTAAAACTAACTTCTGTGCTGTTCCAGACTTCATTCTGGTGCTTCCAGTTATGTACTCTGGGCCTACAATTACTTCAATAGGATAATCAGAACATTTACTCAACTCAGAATTTAAATTACAAGTTATACTCCCAGTTAAAATTTCATGTTTCTTACAGGATTTTAAAGCTCCTATTACGTATGGTGTACTCCCTGAAGCTGCTATACCAATAACAAAATCATTTTCTGTGATATCAAAAGATTTTAAATCCTCCCAACCAAGCGATAAATCATCTTCGGCAAATTCAACTGCATTTCTTATTGCTTTGTCACCACCTGCAATTATACCAATAACCGTAGTAGGGCTAACTCCAAATGTAGGAGGGCATTCAGAAGCATCCAACACACCCATACGCCCACTGGTTCCGGCTCCAACATAAAAAAGCCGACCTCCATTTTTAATCTTTGGAACGAGTACTTCAACCAAATTTTCGATAGCTGGTAAACTTAAAGCTACAGCTTTAGAAATTTTCTCATCTTCTCGATTAATTTGATGTAAAATAGTTGCTAATGACTGATTTTCTATGTCATTATACAAACTTGATTGCTCTGTAACTTTCATTAATTTAATCTAAAACCTTTGAGGTGGCTATTATTTATGTCAATAAACTTCAAAAATGTAAATATGAAGACACAGCATAAATTTACAAATATATATTGTAAAAAATCACCGCCCTAAAAATAATTTAATCTTAAATTAAACATTGAAAGAAACAATACATTACATTTGAAAAAAAAAATTGCAAGCACTCTCAAAAATAAAGAATATAGTACTTTTTGTAGTCATTAGCTCAAGCCTTGTAAATTGTTCATCAAGTAAATATATTGGAGATAATCAATTTTTACTTTCAAAAAATATACTACTTGAAAATGGTGAAAAAAAGAACATTAAAGAGTTAAGTGCATTAATAAAACAACAACCCAATAGAAAAATATTAGGTGTAATTCCTCTTTATTTAATTGTATACAATCTATCAAAAGAAGGAAAAGACAATAATTATTTTAAGAAAATTGGAGAGCCTCCAATACTATTAAATCATCGATTAACTCGGAAATCATCAACTCAAATTGAACTCTATTATAAGAACAGAGGATACCTGGACGCAAAAGTTGATTATAAGGTTACCAAACACAAAATCAAAGCTCGTGTTACATACTCTATAATTTCTGGGAAAAAATACACGCTAAATAACATTAAGGTTAGTCCAACAAAAAATAAAAATATAGAAGTTTTAATTGATGAAGTTTTAAAAAACTCTAAAATTAAGAAAGGTAATTCCTATAATTTCAAGGAACTTGAAAAAGAACGTATTCGAATATCCGACAGAATTCAAAACAAAGGTTTTTATCAATTTAACAAAGAATTTATTTATTTTTTGGCTGATACAAATCAACTCAATCATACTGTTGACTTAAATCTAATAGTTAAAAATGTAGAAACAGAAGAGCTTGGAAACATTATAAAACAGCCTCATAAAATTGGTGTTATTGGAGAACTAAATATTTACCTAGATCACCAAGACTCAATACCTACAAATACATTAAAATTTAAAGAAATCAATTTTATATATCACGGAGATAAACAAACGTTCAATTTAAACAGAATATCCGAAAAAATAATACTTAAAAAAGGGATGCATTACAATAAAAATTTAGTCAAAAAGATGTACGAATCCCTTTCAGAATTAAAAAATTTTAAAAAAATAGACATTCAATTCAAAGAAATAACTTCAGCACTTAAAACATCTAATTTAAGCGTAGACATTTATTTAAAAACTGGAAAAAAAATAGCCTATTCTATCGAAGCAGAGGCAACCAGTAATCCTACGCTTAATGAAGGTGTATCAATTGCTGCCTCAATTAGCCACTACAATATATTTAAAGGTTCAGAACATCTTCAATTAACCTATAAAGGGTCTAATAACTTTAACAATATCAATGAAAATGGAATGGTATTAAATTTAACAATTCCAAGCCTTATAAGTCCGATAAAATTTAAAAAAGTGATGAATAAAAACTACAGAACAAGTACAGTTCTATCATTAGTGGTTTCAAAACAAGAAAGACCCGAATTTACCAGAAATACAATTACTGGAAACTTTGGATACCAATGGAAAACAAACCTCAGTCAGCTTCATAAGTTAGCACCTTTTACTATTAGTTATGTAAATTTTGAAGGAGATTCAACAGACTTAAGTCAAATTTCAGAGTATTTAATTGCAAAAAATTATTCCAACCATCTCATCCCCTCAAGTTCATATACATTTAGTTTTTCTAATCTAAATTCAACTAAATTAAAAAATCACACTTTTTTTAAATTTTATTTTGAATCTTCTGGAAGTATATTAAACGCATTAGCCAAACCTTTAAACTTTAACAAACTAAAGGACGATACTGGAACAGAAATACTACAAGATAATGGGAAACCTAGCTACACTCTAAAATTGTGGAATAATGAAAACATCTTTACGCAATACATTAAAACAAGTTTAGATTACAGATATTATTTGCAAATAGACAAAAAAAACAATATCGCTGTAAGGGTAATGGGTGGAATTGCTTACGCATTTGGAAATACAAATCAAGTCCCTTTTCATAAAAAGTTTTCAGCAGGTGGGCCTAACGATTTAAGAGGGTGGAGAGCCTACAAAAGACCAACTGGAATGCAACTAACTACGGACACATTGTACACAGGTGGTGTAAAACTGTTAACTAGCTTGGAGTACCGTTTTAGTGTAATTAAAAAACTAAAAGGTGCCGTATTTATGGATGCTGGAAATATTTGGGAATTAGAAGCAAATAATACAATACATGAAGCTGCAAATTTTAATTGGTCTGATTTCACAAGTGAAATAGCAATAGATGTAGGGTTTGGGCTGAGATATGATTTTCAATATTTTATATTAAGAACTGATATTGGATTCCCTGTTAGAGAGCCAAATTTGGGTACTGAAATGCGATGGGATAAACTAAACTTTAAAGACTCTCAATTGAATATAGGTTTGGGCTATCCTTTTTAATAAAATACTTAGACCCTCTTAAATATTTGATTAGATTTGCATAGTTAATTATTTCAAATACTAAATATGGCTCATAAATTTAAATCGGGAGTTATAGCAGGCGATCAAGTTCAAGAACTCTTTAAATTCGCTAAAGCACATAAATTTGCTCTACCAGCAGTTAACGTAACCTCGACTTCTACAGTGAATGCTGTTATAGAATGTGCCGCAGAATTAAATTCACCAGTTGTGATACAATTTTCACGAGGAGGTGGACATTTTTTTGCGGGTAAATCCTTAAATAATAAAAACGAACAAGCAGCAATTAATGGTTGCATATCTGGTGCATTGCATGTCCATCAAATGGCCAAATTATATGGAGCAACTGTAATTTTACATACAGATCATTGTCAAAAATCATGGTTAACATGGATAGATGGACTGATTGAGGCAAGTGAAAAGCACTATGCTATTTACGGAATACCTTTATTTTCATCTCATATGATTGATTTGTCAGCAGAGCCCATTAAAGAAAACATTGAAATCTGTAAGACTTATCTCGAAAGAATGAGTAAAATTGATATGACTCTAGAAATTGAGTTGGGTGTAACAGGTGGCGAAGAAGATGGAATTGACAATAGTGAAGTAGACAATGCCGATTTATATACACAACCCGAAGAGGTTGCTTTTGCTTACGAAGAATTAAATAAAATTTCAAATCGGTTTACAATAGCAGCATCTTTTGGAAACGTACACGGAGTATACAAACCGGGAAATGTTTTATTAACACCTATTATTTTAAAAAACTCTCAAGAATTTATTCATCATAAGTACAACACAGAAGATCCAAAACCTGTAGATTTCGTTTTTCACGGTGGGTCAGGATCAACCTTAGATGAAATAAGAGAGGCTATATCATACGGCGTGATCAAAATGAATATCGATACAGACTTACAGTATGCATTTACTGAAGGAATAAGAGATTATATTCTAAACAAAAAAGACTATTTAATGAAACAAATTGGAAATCCAGAAGGATCTGATTTGCCAAACAAAAAATACTACGACCCTCGTAAGTACCTTCGCGAAGGAGAACTTACATTCAAAACACGCTTGAAAAATTGTTTTGAAGATTTAAATAATATTAACACACTCTAATCAGGCAATATGGTTTGGTTTAAAAGAAAAGACCGAAAGGTTGTTACAGAAACAAAAGACAAAAAGGAAATCCCCGAAGGTCTATGGTACAAATGCCCAAAATGTAAAATTGTTGTTACATCAGAAGAACACAAAAGCACATTATGGGTTTGCCAAAAATGCAATCACCACGAGCGCATAAACTCAAATGAGTATTTTGAACTTTTATTTGATGAAGGCTTATACACCGAGCTAGATGCAAATATGACTTCAGGAGACCCCCTTGAATTTGAAGACACTAAAAAATACATTGATCGCATAGAAGCTACGCAAAATAAATCAGGATACAAAGATGCTGTAACCACAGGGTATGGAAAGCTAGATGGCAAAGACATTAGTATTGCTTGTATGAATTTCAATTTCATTGGAGGATCTATGGGATCAGTGGTAGGTGAAAAAATTGCACGTGCTATTAAATACGCTATTGACAATGAAGTTCCATTCATGATGATTTCGAAATCTGGAGGAGCTCGGATGATGGAAGCGGCGTTTTCTCTGATGCAGATGGCTAAAACATCAGCTAGACTTTCTCAATTGTCTAAAAAAGGAATTCCTTATGTTTCTATGCTAACAGATCCTACAACAGGAGGTATAACAGCTTCTTTTGCTATGCTGGGTGATATAAACATTGCTGAACCTGGAGCTCTCATTGGTTTTGCAGGTCCAAGAGTTGTAAAAGAGACCATTGGAAAGGACTTACCAGAAGGGTTCCAAACTTCAGAATTTGTTAAGGAACATGGATTCTTAGACTTTATAGTAGAACGTAAAAATTTGAAATCTAAAGTAAGCCAGTTTTTACGAATGACATATTACAACCAATAAAAGTAATATTAGAGCAAAAAGAGTATATTTGCAAACGATTTTTACATAACTAACATTAAAAACAATTTAGGCATGTACCTTACAAAAGAAAAAAAACAAGAGTTTTTTAAGGCTCACGGTAAAAACGAACAAGACACAGGTTCTTCAGAAGGACAAATAGCGCTGTTCACTTTTAGAATTGCTCACTTAACTGAGCACTTAAAAAACAACAAAAAAGATTACGGCACACAGCGTTCTCTTATCGCTTTAGTAGCTAAAAGAAGAAAACTTCTTAACTACTTAACTAAAGTTGATGTATTACGTTACAGAAGTATCGTTAAAGAATTAGGATTAAGAAAATAATTTTCAAATCCATAAAAGGCAATTTATAATTGCCTTTTTTTGGTTTANATAAGTTGGCTTTTGGCAATCAGAATTATTCTCAAATAATTAACCATAACTTATAAAAACCATAGGTTTTATAACCTAAAAGTAAACCAAAACCTGATTGTTAAAAGCATAAATAATAAGCGTATTATGATCCCACAAGGACTTAAACAAACCATCGATTTAGGAGATGGAAGAACAATTGAAATTGAAACTGGTAAATTAGCAAAGCAAGCACATGGATCTGTAGTAGTTCGCATGGGAGATACAATGCTTTTAGCTACAGTAGTATCTAATAAAGATGCAAAAGAAGGTGTTAACTTTCTTCCTTTAACAGTAGATTATCGTGAGAAATTTGCCGCCGACGGTAGGTTTCCTGGAGGATTCTTAAAAAGAGAAGCAAGACCATCTGATCAAGAAATTCTTGTTATGAGATTAGTAGACCGTGTATTACGTCCACTATTCCCATCTGATTACCATGCTGACACGCAGTTGATGATTCAATTGATGTCTTACGATAAAGATTGTATGCCAGATGCATTAGCTGGTTTAGCTGCCTCAGCTTGTTTAACACTTTCAGACATTCCTTTTGAAGGACCAATCTCTGAAGTACGTGTAGCACGTGTAGATGGTAAGTTTATTGTTAATCCTAACCCAGAGCAATTAGAAGCTGCTGACATGGACCTTATGGTAGGTGCATCTTTGGACAGTGTAGCTATGGTTGAAGGAGAGATGGATGAAGTTAGTGAGGAAGATATGATCGAAGGGATCAAAGTAGCTCACGAAGCAATAAAAATTCAATGTAACGCACAACTTGCATTAGCCCAGGCAGTAAAAGTTGGAGCTAAAAGAGAATACTCTCACGAAGAAGCTGATGATTTAGATTTGTTAGCTCAAGTAAAAGAGGCTTGTTACGATAAAAGTTATGCGGTAGCCAAAAGTGGTAACCCAGATAAATATGCGAGGAAAGTTGCGTTTGGAGAAATAAAAGATGAATTCTTAGCAACACTAAGCGAAGAAGATCGTTCATCAAAATCTTTCTTACTCGGAAAATACATTCACCAAGTAGAAAAAGACGCGGTGAGAGCTGTTGTACTAAATGAAGGAATTCGTTTAGACGGTAGAGCAACAACCGATATCAGACCTATATGGAGCGAAGTTGATTATTTACCAACAGTGCATGGATCAGCTGTGTTTACTAGAGGTGAAACACAATCTTTATCTACAGTTACTTTAGGAACTGCACTAGATGTAAATCGAATTGATAATGTAACCTTTAGAGGTTCTGAGAAATTTTATTTACACTACAACTTCCCCCCTTACTCAACAGGTGAAGCTAGACCAATACGTGGCGTAAGCCGAAGAGAAATTGGACACGGAAATTTAGCTCAAAGAGCTTTAAAAGGAATGATTCCTTCTGACAACCCATACACAATTCGTATTGTATCTGAAATTTTAGAATCGAATGGTTCGTCTTCTATGGCAACCGTTTGTGCAGGTACTTTAGCACTAATGGATGCAGGTATAAAAATGACAAGACCCGTTTCTGGTATAGCTATGGGACTTATTACAGATGAAGAAACAGGTAAGTTTGCTGTTTTGTCTGATATTTTGGGTGATGAAGATCACTTAGGAGATATGGATTTCAAAGTTACAGGAACTGAGAAAGGGATTACTGCATGTCAAATGGATATAAAGGTAAAAGGTTTGTCTTATGACATTTTAACCCAAGCACTTGAGCAATCTCGTGGAGGTAGAATGCATATTTTAGGAGAACTTCTTAAAACAATTGACGCACCTAGAGCTGAACTTAAACCATATGCACCAAGAATTGAAATACTTCAAGTAGCTAAGGATTGTATTGGCGGAATTATTGGACCTGGAGGTAAAATAATCCAAAAATTACAACTAGATACAGACACAACCATTACAATCGAAGAAATTGATGGTATGGGTAAAGTTGAAATCTTAGGTTCTAATAAAGAAGGAATGGATGCAGCTATTGCTAAAATCAAAGAAATAGCCTTTACTCCTACTGTTGGTGAAGAATATGATGGTCGTGTAAAAAACATACAAGCATACGGTGCATTTGTTGAAATAGCTCCAGGTAAAGATGGATTATTACACATCTCTGAAATTGACCACAAACGAATTAACAATGTTGAAGACGTATTAAAAGTTGACGATGAGGTGAAAGTTCGAATTATAGATGTGGATCAAAAAACAGGTAAAATGAAATTTTCTAGAAAAGTTTTATTACCTAAACCAGAATCAAAACCAGCAGAATAATTTCTGTTATTTAACACAAATCCTCTCGAGAAATCGAGGGGATTTTTTTTAATTTTGTAAAATGGAATTAAAATCTTACATCATTGGAATATCTGGGGCTAGTGGTTCAGGTAAATCAACATTTGCAGAGAATCTTGCTCAAAAGTTTCCAAAGGATACCGTTCTTATAATTGCACAAGATGCATACTATAAAGAGCTAACTGACATGTCGTTAGAGGAAAAATCAAATCAAAATTTTGACCATCCTGACTCCTTAGATTTTAAATTACTCAAAGAACATTTGAATGCTCTTAAAAAAGGAACGAAAATACACCAACCGATATATGACTTTAACACTCACAGTAGAACACAAAATACGACTCAAATTAGTGCCCATAAGATTATAATTGTTGAAGGAACCTTACTTCTTAGTCAAAAAATAATTTACACAGATTTTGACTGTAAAATATTTGTAAAATTAGAAGAACAAAACTGTCTAGAAAGACGAATTAATAGAGATATTTCAGAACGTGGAAGATCTAAAGAAGATATATTAAAACAATACAATGCAACAGTAAAACCCATGTATGACAAATTCATTGCTCCTAGTGAAAGCAATGCAGACCTAGTTGTGCCTGGATTAAATAATGAATTGCAAATAGAGTACATGCATAATGTAATTCTGAAGAAATTAAATCATTAAAATATAATTGAATTTAATGTAACCTTCTTATCAACTTCTACGTATATGTTAATATAAAATTTAATTTAACTACTTTTCAATGCGTCAACTAAAAATAACTAAGCAGGTAACTAATCGTGAAACTGCTTCGCTAGATAAATACCTTCAAGAAATTGGTAAAGTAGATTTAATTACTGCCGAAGAAGAAGTAGAATTAGCACAACGCATTAGAGAAGGAGACCAAATAGCTTTAGAGAAACTAACCAAAGCAAACTTGCGTTTTGTGGTATCTGTTGCCAAGCAATATCAAAACCAAGGTCTTTCCCTACCCGATTTAATAAACGAAGGAAATTTAGGTTTAATAAAAGCCGCACAACGTTTTGATGAAACTCGTGGATTTAAATTTATTTCCTATGCGGTTTGGTGGATTCGTCAATCAATCCTTCAGGCTTTGGCAGAACAATCTCGTATCGTTCGATTGCCTTTAAACAAAATTGGCTCAATAAATAAAATAAACAAAGCATACGCTTCTATCGAGCAAGAAGAAGAACGCGCACCTTCAGCAAATGAAATTGCCACTTTCTTGGATATGAGCGAATCTGACGTGAAGGAATCGCAAAGAAACTCTGGACGTCATGTATCAATGGATGCACCCTTAGTTGAAGGAGAAGATTCTAATCTTTACGATGTATTACGCTCGGGAGAAAGTCCTAACCCAGATCGCGAATTACTAAACGCATCTTTAAGTATAGAGATTGAACGAGCTTTGGAAACATTAACACCAAGAGAGGCTGACGTGATAAGACTCTATTTCGGATTAGAAAGTAAACAATCTTTAACTCTAGAAGAAATTGGTGAACAATTTGACTTAACCAGAGAAAGAGTTCGTCAGATTAAAGAAAAGGCGATCCGTAGACTTAAGCATGCCTCAAGAAGTAAAATATTAAAAACCTACTTAGGGTAAATTATAGAGAAGGCATTTGCCTTCTTTTTTTTATTAAAAGATTAAATATGTCACACTTAATTGCCCCTTCTGTTTTAGCAGCTGATTTTGCAAACATCCAAAAAGACTTTGAGATGATTAATGATTCAAAAGCCGACTGGTT